>Ga0310345_10000162_pt1 | contig 132118 bp, 115 predicted proteins | sample HC15DNA20500_MG_FD_204667 | JGI IMG/M metagenome (GOLD analysis project Ga0310345, IMG submission 204667) | Marine microbial communities from station ALOHA, North Pacific Subtropical Gyre - HC15-DNA-20-500_MG | ecosystem: Environmental > Aquatic > Marine > Oceanic | place: Pacific Ocean... | reverse complement strand
ATCGAGGCGGCCGAGCTGGATTCGAAGAAGGACTTCCTCAATTCCTGTCTCGGGGTGTGAACCTCAGGAAGCTGTAAACCGGCCGCAGTGGATGCCGGCCCGAACCACAACAAAAACAATCGAGAGTGGTGAATACATGAGCTTTTTCCGCAAGAGCGCGAGCGCCATCCTGGCTTCTTCCCTGATCGCTTCGGCCGCCCAGGCCGAGATCAGCAACGATGAAATCCGCATCGGCTATCTGGCCGACATGTCCGGTACCTACCGCGACCTCTCCGGCCCGGGCGGCCTGGAAGCGCTGAAGATGGCGGTCGAGGATTTCGGCGGCACGGTCGACGGCAAGAAGATCGTCGTCTTCCACGCCGATGACCTGAACAAGCCGGACGTCGGTGCCAACACCGTGCGTCAGTGGATCGACGAGCGCAACGTCGACATGGTGACCGGCATGGTCGCCAGCTCCGTGGTGCTGGCGGCGAGCAAGGTGGTGGAGCAGGGCGGCAAGCTGGCGCTGATCTCCGGCGCGGCGGCTTCCAGCATCACCAACGAGTTCTGCTCGCCGAACCACATCCACTGGACTTACGACACCTACGCGCTGGCCAACGGCACGGCCAAGGCGGTGCTCGCCGACGGCGGCAAGAGCTGGTACATCCTCACCGCCGACTACGCCTTCGGCCATGCCATGGAAGCCGACATCACCAAGGTGGTGGAAGGCGACGGTGGCAGCATCGTCGGCAAGGTCCGCCATCCGTTCCCGAGCAGCGATTTCTCCTCCTACATGCTGCAGGCGCAGGGCTCCGGCGCCGAGGTGATCGCCCTGGCCAACGCCGGTGCCGATACGGTCAACTCGCTGAAGACCGCCAGCGAATTCGGCGTCACCCAGTCCGGGCAGAAGCTCGCCGGCATGGTGGTGTTCCTCAACGACATCCATGCCATGGGCCTGGACGTGACCCAGGGCCTGATGCTGACCACCGGCTGGTACTGGGACATGAACGAGGACACCCGCGCCTGGGCCAAGCGCTACTACGAGCGCACCAAGCGCATGCCGGGCATGGTGCACGCCGGCATCTACTCGGCGACCACCCACTACCTGAACGCAGTGAAGGCCGCCGGCACTGACGAGACTGTCGCGGTGCGTGCGCAGATGGCCAAGACCCCGGTCAACGACATGTTCGCCAAGGATGGGCGCATTCGCGAGGACGGCCGCATGGTGCACGACATGTATCTGGTGCAGGTCAAGACGCCGGCCGAGTCCAAGGGCGAGTGGGACCTGTACAAGATCGTTCGCACCATCCCCGGCGACCAGGCCTACCGGCCGATCGCCGAAACCCAGTGCACCAAGCTGGTCGCCAAGGACTGACCGGCTGATCCGCGCCATCACCCGGCCGGCGGCGGCCGGGTGCCACGGACTTCCTTTGGGTGGTGAACCATGACTCTCGTATTCGGCGTTCCTCTGAGCGTGCTGCTCGGGCAGCTGCTGCTCGGCCTCATCAACGGGGCGTTCTACGCGCTGCTGAGCCTGGGCCTGGCGATCATCTTCGGTCTGCTGCGTATAATCAATTTCGCCCACGGCGCGCAGTACATGCTCGGCGCCTTCGTCGCGTTCCTCGGGCTGAACTACCTGGGCGTGAGCTACTGGGTCGCGCTGCTGCTGTCGCCGTTGCTGGTGGGCTGCCTGGGCATGGCCATCGAGCGCGGGCTGCTGCGGCGCATCGCCAATGAGGACCACCTCTACGGACTGCTGCTGACTTTCGGCCTGGCGCTGATCGTCGAGGGCAGCTTCGTCAAGCTGTTCGGCGTATCCGGCTCGTCCTACCCGATGCCGGAACTGCTGCGCGGCGGCTTCAACCTCGGCTTCATGTTCCTGCCGACCTACCGCGCCTGGGTGATCGTCGCCGCGTTGGTGGTCTGCCTGGCGACCTGGTACGTCATCGAGCGCACCCGCCTGGGCTCGTATCTGCGTGCGGGCACCGAGAACCCCAAGCTGATGCAGGGCTTCGGCATCAACGTACCGCTGCTGGTGACCCTGACCTATGGCTACGGTGTGGCCCTGGCCGCCTTCGCCGGTGTGCTGGCCGCGCCGATCTACGCGGTGACGCCGGGCATGGGCTCGAATCTTCTGATCGTGGTGTTTGCCGTGGTGGTGATCGGCGGCATGGGCTCGATCCTCGGCGCCATCGTTACCGGCATCGCCATGGGCCTGATCGAGGGACTGACCAAGGTGTTCTATCCGGAAGCGGCCAACACCGTGGTGTTCCTGGTCATGGTGGCGGTGCTGCTGATTCGTCCTGCGGGACTCTTTGGTAAGGAGGCATGAGCATGACGAATCCGGCAAACGTGCAGGCCGCATCGCTGCGGCAGGCCAGTGTGGTACGCGAGCGCAGGCATGCGGCCGCGCGGCGGCAGAAGATCTTCTATGCGGTGCTGCTGGTGATCGCGCTGCTGGCGCCGCTGGCGGTGTATCCGGTGTTCCTGATGAAGCTGCTGTGCTTCGCCCTGTTCGCCTGCGCCTTCAACCTGCTGCTCGGCTACGCGGGGCTGCTGTCCTTCGGCCATGCGGCGTTCTTCGCTACCGGTGGCTACATCACCGGCTACATGCTGAGCAGCTACAGCGGACTCAGCACCGAGCTGGGCATCCTCGCCGGCACCCTGGCCTCGACGGTCCTCGGTGCGCTGTTCGGCATGCTGGCCATCCGGCGGCAGGGCATCTACTTCGCGATGATCACCCTGGCGCTGGCGCAGCTGGTGTTCTTCGTCTTCGTCCAGGCGCCGTTCACCGGCGGCGAGAACGGCCTGCAGGGCGTGCCGCGCGGGCACCTGTTCGGCCTGGTCGACATGCAGAACAACATGGCGATGTACTACTTCGTGCTGGCGGTGTTCGTGCTCGGCTTCGCCATCATCCAGCGCACCATCCATTCGCCTTATGGCCAGGTGCTCAAGGCGATTCGCGAGAACGAACCGCGCGCCGTGTCGCTGGGCTACAACGTCGATCGGCACAAGCTGCTGGCGTTCGTCATCTCCGCCGCGCTGGCGGGCCTGGCCGGCTCGACCAAGACCGTGGTGTTCCAGCTGGCCTCGCTGACCGATGCGCACTGGCACATGTCCGGCGAGGTGATCCTGATGACCCTGCTCGGCGGGGTCGGCACCATCCTTGGCCCACTGGTGGGCGCCACGGTGGTGGTGACGCTGCAGAGCTACCTGTCCAACGGACCGCTGGGCGAATGGGTGCACGTGATTCTCGGGGTGATCTTCGTGCTCTGCGTGCTGCTGTTCCGCTCCGGCATCGTCGGCTGGCTGGAGCGGCTGGTGAAGCGCAACTTCAAATGATGCGGCGCTGCGGGGCCGTCCGGTTTGCGCCGGACGGTGCCGCCAGCGGCGAACCCGTTACCGGGATGCGTGCCTAACGTCCCAGGCCCCTTTTCAGAGGACAGCGCCATGCCTGGCACCGAACCCCAAGTGCAGCCGCAACCCTTCTGGCCCTGGCGAGCCGACGAATCGCCGCTCAACGACCTCGATGATGCCGAGAGCGACACCGAACTGGACGGCCCGGACGAGTTGCCGGATGAAGTGCTGGAGCAACTCGAGAAAGTCGCTCCGCCGCCGGATCCGATGCCTGACCCCGGTCCGCTGTAAAAATCTTCGGCATCGATAGAAACGAAAAGGCCCCGACGAGTCGGGGCCTTAATCAAGCGTGCTGATTACACGTTGAAGCGGAAGTGCATCACGTCGCCGTCCTTGACGATGTATTCCTTGCCTTCCAGGCGCCACTTGCCCGCTTCCTTGGCGCCGGCTTCGCCCTTGTACTGGATGAAGTCGTCATAGGCGATGACTTCGGCGCGGATAAAGCCTTTCTCGAAGTCGGTGTGGATCACGGCGGCGGCCTGCGGAGCGGTGGCGCCGATCCTGACCGTCCAGGCCCGGACTTCCTTCACCCCGGCGGTGAAGTAGGTCTGCAGGTTGAGCAGCTGGTAGCCGGCGCGGATCACGCGGTTCAGGCCCGGCTCGTCCATGCCCATGGTCTCGAGGAACATCTGCATCTCTTCCAGATCGTCCAGCTCGGCGATCTCGGCCTCGATCTTGTTGCAGACCGGCACGACGATGGCGCCTTCTTCTTCGGCGATGGCGTTGACCACGTCCAGGTGCGGATTGTTCTCGAAGCCGTCCTCGGCGACGTTGGCGATGTACATCACCGGCTTGGTGGTCAGCAGGTGGAAGGTCTTGGCCAGACGCTTTTCCTCGTCGCTGAAATTCTTCAGCAAGGAGCGGGCCGGCTTGCCTTCGGTGAGGTGGGGAATCAGTTTCTCCAGCAGCGCCTTCTGCGCAACCGCTTCCTTGTCACCGCCCTTGGCGGTACGGGCGACGCGCTGCAGCTGCTTCTCGCAGCTGTCGAGGTCGGCCATGATCAGCTCGAGGTCGATGATCTCGATATCGCGCTTGGGATCGACGCTGTTGGCGACGTGGATGACGTTCTCGTCCTCGAAGCAGCGCACCACATGGGCGATGGCATCGGTCTCGCGGATATTGGCGAGGAACTTGTTGCCCAGGCCTTCACCCTTCGAGGCGCCGGCGACGAGGCCGGCGATGTCGACGAACTCCATGGTGGTCGGAATCACCCGCTCCGGCTTGACGATCGCCGCTAGCGCGTCGAGACGCGGATCGGGCATCGGCACGATGCCGCTGTTCGGCTCGATGGTGCAGAAGGGGAAGTTCTCCGCCGCGATGCCGGACTTGGTCAGGGCGTTGAACAGGGTGGACTTGCCGACGTTGGGCAGACCGACGATGCCGCAGTTGAATCCCATGGTGATCTTGCCTCGGAGTTAGGTTCAGGCCTTCTGGCTGTGCAGGCGCTGCATCGCGCGGGTCCAGTCGCCGGCCAGGATTTCCGGCACGACATCCAGTGCGAAGTCGATACTGGCGTCGAGCTTCTCGCGTTCGGCCTGCGGCGCCCGCCCCAGCACGTAGCCACTGACCAGGCTGGCGTGGCCCGGATGGCCGATACCCAGGCGCAGGCGATGAAAGCCGTTCTGGTTGCCGAGCTTGGCGATGATGTCGCGCAGCCCGTTGTGCCCGCCATGACCGCCACCCTGCTTGAGCTTGGCGACGCCGGGGGGCATGTCGAGTTCATCGTGGGCGACCAGGATGGACTCGGGAGGAATTCGGAAAAAGCCGGCCAGTGCCGCCACCGCCTGACCGCTGCGGTTCATGTAAGTGGTGGGGATGAGCAGGCGGATGTCTTCACCCTGATGGCTGAACTTGCCGACCAGGCCGAAGTACTTGCGATCGCTGCTGAGCGAGACGCCCTCGCGGGCCGCCAGACGCTCAACGAAAAGGGCCCCCGCGTTATGCCGGGTCTGGTCGTATTCAGGGCCTGGATTTCCCAGGCCGACGATCAGTTTTACGGCAGTCACGACGGGGGCCCCTTCTTCGGCTAGACGAGTGGATTACTCGGCAGCGCCTTCTTCTTTCGGAGCGTCTTCCTTGCTCACGCGCGGAGCGTGAACGTTGGCAACCGGCAGGTCGCTGCCGTGGGCCAGGGAAACCAGCTCAACGCCTTTCGGCAGCTTGATGTCGGTCATGTGCAGAACCTGGCCGACTTCGACGTTGGCCATGTCGACTTCGATGAATTCCGGCAGGTCTTGCGGCAGGCAGGAAACTTCGACTTCGTTCAGGTTGTGCAGGATCTCGCCGCCTTGCTGCTTCACGCCAACCGAGGTTTCCTGGTTGATGAAGTGCAGGGGAACGGTAGCGGTCAGCTTGTGGCCGGCAACGACGCGAACGAAGTCGGCGTGCAGAACGAAGCTCTTGGCCGGATGACGCTGCAGCGCCTTGATCAGAACGGATTCGTTCTGGCCGTCGACGTTCAGGCTCAGCACGTGGCTGAAGGAGGCTTCGTTTTCCAGCAGCTTGGCCAGATCTTTGGCCAGGATGCTGATGGACTGCGGGGCCTTGTCGCCACCATAGATGACGGCCGGAACCAGGGCAGCGTTACGACGCAGGCGGCGGCTCGCACCTTTCCCCAGGTCGGAACGCACTTGGGCATTCAGGGTGAAATCGGTCATTTCGTTTCTCCAGTAACAACATTACCCGTCGCGCTTGCGACCAGCGCTCGGGCTGTTGGGCAAAAAGCCCCGCGCGAGGCGGGGCACATTACGTTCAGTTCGATTTCCGCAGCTTGCGCTTAGCGGAACATCGCGCTGATCGATTCGGCATTGCTGATGCGGCGTACCGCTTCAGCCACCACTGGCGCGATGTCCAGCTGGCGAATTCGGGTGCAAGACTGGGCGGCGGCCGACAGCGGGATGGTGTTGGTCACCACCAGCTCGTCGAGCACGGAGCCTTCGATGTTCTCGATGGCGCGACCGGACAGGATCGGGTGCGTGCAGTAGGCGTAGACCTTGGCAGCGCCATGGTCCTTCAGCGCCTTGGCTGCATGGCACAGGGTGCCGGCGGTATCGACCATGTCATCGACGAGGATGCAGGTACGGCCTTCGATATCACCGATGATGTGCATCACTTCGGACTGGTTGGCTTTCGGCCGACGCTTGTCGATGATCGCCAGGTCGACGCCGAGGGATTTGGCCACGGCACGGGCGCGGACCACACCACCGATGTCGGGGGAGACGATCATCAGGTTCTCGAAGCGCTGGGCCTGGATGTCGTCGACCAGGACCGGCGAGCCGTAGATGTTGTCTACCGGCATGTCGAAGAAGCCCTGGATCTGGTCGGCGTGCAGGTCGACGGTCAGGACGCGGTTGACGCCGACGACGTCGAGCATGTCAGCCACGACCTTGGCGCTGATCGGCACACGGGCCGAGCGCGGACGGCGGTCCTGGCGGGCATAGCCGAAGTAGGGGATCACGGCGGTGATGCGCGAAGCCGAGGAGCGGCGGAAGGCATCGGCCAGCACCACCAGCTCCATCAGGTTATCGTTGGTCGGTGCGCAGGTCGGCTGGATCAGGAAGACGTCCTTGCCGCGAACGTTCTCGTTGATCTCGACACTGATTTCACCGTCGGAGAATTTCCCGACATAGGCGTCACCGAGGGGGATATGCAGCTGACGTACGACACGCCGGGCCAGATCGGGGTTGGCGTTCCCCGTGAAGACCATCATCTTGGACACGCGCAGTACCTGCCTGAGGGTGGGTCCGATGAATAAAAAGCTGTTCAAAAGGCGAGCTCTTGAACAGCTTCAAGTGTATGGCAGGGGCGGCTGGATTCGAACCAACGCATGCCAGGATCAAAACCTGGTGCCTTACCGCTTGGCGACGCCCCTGTAGGGTCAACTTCTAGTGCGCTGATCGTACGAACCTTGGGAGGTTATGGCAGGGGCGGCTGGATTCGAACCAACGCATGCCAGGATCAAAACCTGGTGCCTTACCGCTTGGCGACGCCCCTGTATCGTACAACCCTTGTGCTACGCACTCGCTTCCTGTGCCATCCGTTCCAGGCTTCGGTGCAACATCGAGACGTTACGACCGCGGGCCACGAAACTCGGCAAAGTGGCTGGAAGTTGGCGGCGGACTTTATCAGCCTCGCCCTCGTTTGGGAAGCTCCCAAACACACAAGCTCCAGTGCCGGTCATCCTTGCCTGAACGAATTTGTTCAACAAGCTCAAAGCGTTACGAACTTCCGGATAACGCTTCTCGACCACCGGCTGACAGTCGTTATGACCGCCCCCTGCAAGAAGGCTGCGAACTGTAATGGCCGGGGTATTACGTGTCAACTCCGGGTCGGCAAATATTTCCGCTGTACTAACAGAGACTTGCGGCGCTATGACGAGGAACCAGGGCTCGGCCAGATCGACCGGTTGCAGGCGCTCTCCGACCCCCTCGGCGAAGGCCGCGCGACCGCGAACGAACACCGGTACATCGGCCCCCAGGCTCAGGCCCAGCTCGGCCAGGCGGTCCTCGCCAAGCCCGGTATTCCACAGATGGTCGAGGCCGAGCAGGGTGGTGGCGGCATCCGAGCTGCCGCCGCCGATTCCGCCGCCCATCGGCAGGCGCTTGGTCAGCTGGATGTCGGCGCCCAGGGTGCAGCCGCTTTCTCGTTGCAGCATGCGTGCGGCGCGAACGATCAGGTTGCTGTCGTGATCGACGCCCGGCAATTCGGTTAACAGGCGGATCTGCCCATCTTCGCGCAGGCGGAAGCTGAGCTCGTCACCGTAGTCGAGGAACTGGAACAGGGTCTGCAACTCGTGATAGCCATCGGCACGACGCCCGGTGATGTGCAGCATCAGATTGAGCTTGGCCGGCGCCGGCAGGGTCAGCATCTGCATTCAGCGGCCCAGCTGGCGCGGTTGCCAGTCCTTGACCACCAGGGTGATCTGCAGGTCGTGGCCTTCCAGGCGGATGCGCTGGGGCAGGGTGAAGCCGTTGTGCTCGGCGTAGGCCAGGTAGTTCACCTGCCAGCCGTCCTGCTCCAGACGCGCCAGCCGGCTGTCGCTGTTCAGACTCAGGTGGCTGCGGCTGTCCGGCGCAGGTAGGCCGCGCACCCACCAGAGCAGGTGCGATACCGGCAGTTGCCAGCCGAGCTGGGCCTCGACCAGCGCTTCCGGAGAGTCCGCCTCGAAGCGGCCCTGGCCGGCCACTTCCAGTGACACGGCATCCGGTCGACCGGTCAGACGGGTGGCGCCGCGGCCAAGCGGGCCGGACAGGCGGATATCGAAGTAGTCCTGGCGTTGTAGCCAGAACAGCGTGCCGCTGCCGGATTCCTGCGGCGCGCGGATGCCGATCTTGCCGCTGATCTGCCAGCCGTCGAGGGTCTCGATCTGGCTGCGGTGCTCCTTCCAGGCCGCCGCGTTGCCGGGACCTTCGACCGATTCGCGCGGGCCCATGCCGGCACAACCGGCGAGCAGCAGGGCCAGGCAGGGGGCGGCGAGTTTTTGCAGTAGGGACATGGGTCAGGGCTTCTCCGAGCCGGTCAGCCGCTTGAGCGTTTCGCGCAGGATCTGGCTGTCCGGTTGTAGTTTGAGTGCCTTCGACCAGACCGCGCGGGCCTCGCTGCGTTCACCCTTGGTCCAGAGTACCTCGCCCAGATGTGCCGCAACCTCGTGGTCGGGGAAGCGCTGCAAGGCCTTGCGCAGCAGCGCCTCGGCCTCGCTGAGATTGCCCAGCCGGAAGTTGACCCAGCCGAGACTGTCGAGAATCGCCGGATCATCCGGGTTGAGCTGGTAGGCCTGCTCGATCAGCTGCAGTGCTTCCTCGTGACGATCGGTGCGGTCGGTGAGGGTGTAGCCAAGGGCATTGAGCGCCATGGCGTTGTCCGGTTCGCGTTCGATGATGAAACGCAGATCGCGTTCCAGCTGGCCCAGGTCGCCGCGTTTCTCGGCGAGCATGGCGCGGGTGTACAGCAGGTTGAGATCGTCGGGAAACTCCTCGAGCGCCTGTTCGGCCAGGGTCCAGGCCTGCTCGGTGCGGTCGTGCTCGGAGAGCGCTTCGATCTCGATGAGGTACAGCTGAATCGCATAGTCCGGCTGCTGCTGTCGGGCCTCGGCAAGCACCCTGGAGGCGTCATCGTCGCGGTTGCCGGTGAACAGCAGTTGGCTCTGCAGCAGCTTCGCCGGCAGATACTCATTGCCGGGGCCGACCTGGGCCAGTGCCTCCAGCGCCATGGCGTTCTTGTCCATCGCCTGATAGGCGCGGCCGAGGTTGAAGTAAGCCGCGTCGATATGGCTGCCGCGTTCGATCAACTCCTCGAGATAGACGGTCGCTTCACGCCAGGCCTGCGCTTCCATACAGACCAGCGCCATGGAGAAACGCAGGTCGTCATCGGTAGGGTGTTGCTGGACCAGCGTCGCGAACTCGCCCATGGCTTCTTCCAGGCGATCCTGTTCGACCAGCAGGCGCGCGTAGGTCAGGCGCAGGCGCTTGTCTTCGGGGTGCTGGCGCAGGCTCTTCTCCAGCAGCGGCAGGGCTTCATCGCCGCGCTGCAGGCTATGCAGCAGGCGCGCTTCCAGGAGGATGGAGGGGATCTGACGTTGCTTGGCAGGCTGCTTCTGCAGCAGTGCGAGGGCTTCCTCGCTGCGATCGTCCTGCTGTAGCAGAACGGCTTTGCCGAAGGACAGCTGCGGGTTGTCCGGGTGCTTGGCCAGCAGCTTGTCGAAGCTCTGCAGCAGGCCGGCGCGGGTATCGGGGTCGGTTTCTGACGCAGAGAGCGCAAGGAAGTCGAAATGCGTGTCGCCCTGGCCCTGCAGGACTTTCTCCATGAACTCCAGCGATTCTTCGTAGCGCCCGGCACGGGCGAGCTGCACGGCGGCAGCGCGCTGGGCGTCGAGATTCTCCGGCGCATTGCGTGCCCAGATCAGTGCCGTATCCAGTGCGGCCTGGTCGGCGCCGAGGTATTCGGCGATGCGAAAGCCGCGCTCAGCGACACCGGCATCCTGGGTCGCATGCGCCTGCTGTACATAGTTGCCTAGGGCGATGTCGAACCGATTTCGCTGTCCTGCCAGTTCCGCGACCAGCAGTGCATAGAGCGATTCGCGGCTGAACGAGCCCTGCTCCGGCTCGGCAACCGGCGTACTCGGTGGCGCTGCATCCTCGACCGGCGGGGCGCTTTCCGGCGCCTGCTGCAGGAAGGTCTGACAGCCGCCGAGTAACAGCAGGGCGGCGAATGCGGCAAGTCTATTCATAGAGGAAATGTACGGCTGGTGTGCGGTCGCGGCATGATGACACAAGCCGCCGGGCAAGCCCATGGCCGCCAGAATGGTGCCAGGTGACGGGCATGGCCATCGAATCGGACAATCAAGGGCAATGGTTGTTCTCCATCAGACGAAGTAGGAGAATTGCGCGCTCCGTTTTCCAATCAGCGGTTCTGCATGGCTTTCCTCGCGCTTGGTATCAATCACAAGACCGCTTCGGTGGACGTCCGCGAGCGCGTAGCCTTCACGCCGGATCAGATGGTCGAGGCCCTGCGCCAGCTGTGTCGCGTCACGCCAACGCGTGAGGCGGCGATTCTCTCGACCTGCAATCGCAGTGAACTGTACCTGCAGCAGGATCAGGTCGAAGCCGATGCCGTACTGGCCTGGCTGGCCAACTATCACCGCCTCAGCCTCGACGAGCTCAAGGCCTGCGCCTATGTGCACGTCGACGACCAGGCCGTGCGTCATATGATGCGTGTCGCCTCCGGGCTCGATTCGCTGGTGCTGGGCGAGCCGCAGATCCTTGGACAGATGAAGTCGGCCTACGCCGTCGCGCGCGAGGCCGGCAGCGTCGGCCCGCTGCTTGGGCGGCTGTTCCAGGCCACCTTCAGCACGGCCAAGACCGTGCGGACCGACACCGCCATCGGCGAGAACCCGGTGTCCGTGGCTTTCGCCGCGGTCAGCCTGGCGCGACAGATCTTCAGCAACCTGCAGCGCAGCCAGGCGCTGCTGATCGGCGCTGGCGAAACCATCACCCTGGTGGCGCGCCACCTGCACGAGCAGGGCGTGAAGAAGATCGTCGTCGCCAACCGTACCCTCGAGCGCGCCAGTGCCCTGGCCGCGGAGCTGGGAGCGCAGGCGATCCTGCTCGCCGATATCCCGGAAGAGCTGCACAACAGCGACATCGTCATCAGCTCCACCGCCAGTCAGTTGCCGATCCTCGGAAAGGGCGCGGTAGAGCAGGCGCTGAAGCGGCGCAAGCACAAGCCGATGTTCATGGTCGATATCGCCGTGCCGCGGGACATCGAGCCTCAGGTCGGCGAGCTGGACGATGTCTATCTCTATACCGTCGACGACCTGCACGAGGTGGTCGCGGAGAACCTCAAGAGTCGCCAGGGCGCGGCCCAGGCCGCCGAGGAGCTGGTCGCCGCCGGTACCGAGGACTTCATGCAGCGCCTGCGCGAGCTGGCCGCGGTGGATGTGCTCAAGGCCTACCGCCAGCATGCCGAGCGAATTCGCGATGACGAACTGAGCAAGGCCCAGCGCTTGCTGGCCAATGGCGCCAGCGCCGAGGACGTCCTCGCTCAGCTCGCCCGGGGGCTGACCAACAAGCTGCTGCATGCCCCCAGCGTGCAGCTGAAAAAACTCTCTGCCGAGGGCCGCGTCGAGGCGCTGAGCATGGCCCAGGAACTCTTCGCCCTGCACGAGGGCACGGAAAAGACATGAAAGCTTCGCTGCTGAACAAGCTGGACATCCTGCAGGACCGTTTCGAGGAGCTCACCGCGCTGCTCGGCGATGCCGAAGTCATCAGCGACCAGAACCGCTTCCGCGCCTATTCGCGCGAATACGCCGACGTCGAGCCGGTGATCGTCGCCTACCGTCAGCTGTGCAAGGTGCAGCAGGATCTCGAAGGCGCTCAGGCGCTGCTCAAGGACAGCGATCCCGACCTGCGCGAGATGGCCGAGGAGGAAGTCGCCGAGGCCAAGGCGCAGCTCGAGACACTGGAAGCCAGCCTGCAGCGCATGCTGCTGCCCAAGGACCCCAACGACGGGCGCAACGTGTTCCTCGAAATCCGCGCCGGCACCGGCGGCGACGAGGCGGCGATCTTCGCCGGCGACCTGTTCCGCATGTATTCGCGCTACGCCGAGAAGCAGGGCTGGCGCGTCGAGATCCTCTCCGAGAGCGAGGGCGAGCACGGCGGCTACAAGGAAGTGATTTCCCGCGTCGAGGGCGACAACGTCTACGCCAAGCTCAAGTTCGAATCCGGTGCGCATCGTGTGCAGCGTGTGCCGGAGACCGAGTCCCAGGGGCGCATCCATACCTCGGCGTGCACCGTGGCGGTACTGCCGGAGCCGGACGAGCAGGCAGCGGTGGAGATCAATCCTGCCGAGCTGCGCATCGACACCTATCGTTCCTCCGGCGCCGGCGGCCAGCACGTCAACAAGACCGATTCGGCGATTCGCATCACCCACCTGCCGACCGGTATCGTCGTCGAGTGTCAGGAAGAGCGTTCGCAGCACAAGAACCGCGCCAAGGCCATGGCCTGGTTGGCGGCCAAGCTGCAGGACCGCCAGGATGCCGCAGCACACAAGGAAATTTCCGAGACGCGCAAGCTGCTGGTCGGCTCCGGTGATCGCTCCGAGCGTATCCGCACCTACAATTTTCCCCAGGGCCGGGTCACCGATCATCGGGTCAACCTGACGCTGTATTCGCTCAACGAAGTGATCGGCGGTGCAGTGGAGCAGGTCATCGAGCCGCTGTTGCAGGAGTACCAGGCCGACCAGCTGGCCGCGCTGGGCGACTGATCCTTTCCGCTGCGCACCGCGCTAAGAGCACCTCATGCCAACCATCGAGTCCCTGCTGCACAGTGCCGATTTGCCGGACTCGCCGAGCGCCAGGCTGGACGCCGAATGGTTGCTCGCCGCCGCGCTGGGCAAGTCCACCAGCTATCTGCGCACCTGGCCCGAGCGAGAGGTGCCGGCTGACCTGGCGGAGCGCTTCGCGGCGGATCTGGCCCGCCGTCGGCGCGGCGAGCCGGTCGCCTATATCCTCGGCCGCCAGGGCTTCTGGAGCCTGGAGCTGGAGGTCGCGGCGGAGACCCTGATTCCGCGTCCGGACACCGAGCTGCTGGTGGAAACCGCGCTGCAGCTGCTTCCGGCGACGACGGCCCGGGTGCTCGACTTGGGCACCGGAACCGGTGCGATCGCGCTGGCGCTGGCGGCCGAGCGGCCCATGTGGCAGGTCCGCGGCGTTGACCGTATCGACGCTGCAGTGGCGCTCGCCGAGCGCAACCGCCTGCGCCTCGGTCTAGGCAACGTCAGCTTCACGCGAAGCGACTGGTTTTCCGAGCTGTCCGGCGAGCGCTTCCAGCTGATCGTCAGCAACCCACCCTACATTCCTGCCAGCGATCCGCATCTGCAGCAGGGCGACGTGCGCTTCGAACCGCAGAGTGCGCTGGTGGCCGGGGTGGATGGGCTGGACGACATTCGTACGATCACCGCCCAGGCGCCTGGACATCTGACCTCGGGCGGCTGGCTGCTGCTGGAGCACGGCTATGATCAGGCTGGAGCGGTACGTGCGCTGCTCGCCGCGCACGGCTTCGAGGCGTGCGAAAGTCGGTGCGACCTGGGCGGTCACGAGCGCGTGAGTCTCGGGCGGCTGCCATGACCTTTCTGTTACGCGAGGTGCTCGATGCTGAGTGACGAAGAACTACTGCGCTACAGCCGGCAGATCCTGCTCAAACAGGTCGATATCGAGGGGCAGCTACGGCTCAAGCAGAGTCGCGTGCTGATTGTCGGTCTCGGTGGGCTCGGCTCGCCGGTAGCGCTGTATCTGGTGGCCGCGGGTGTCGGCGAACTGCATCTGGCGGACTTCGATACGCTGGACCTGACCAACCTGCAGCGCCAGATCGTTCACGACACACCATCGCTTGGCCTCCACAAGGTCGATTCCGCCATGGCCCGGCTGGAAGCATTGAACCCGCATGTGCGCCTGGTTCCTCATCGCAGCGGGCTGGATGCCGACTCCCTGGATGCGGCGATTGCCGAGGTCGATCTGGTGCTCGACTGCACGGACAACTTCGCCATCCGCGAGGCGGTCAATGCGGCCTGCGTGACGGCCAGGAAACCCTTGGTCAGTGGCGCGGCGATTCGTCTCGAGGGGCAGCTCTCGGTGTTCGATCCCCGAGTCGAAACGAGCCCCTGTTACCACTGCCTTTACGGGCACGGTAGCGAGGCAGAACTGACCTGTAGCGAGGCGGGGGTCCTTGGTCCACTGGTAGGCATGGTCGGCAGCCTGCAGGCGTTGGAGGCGCTCAAGCTGCTAGCCGGTTTCGGTGAGCCATTGATCGGTCGTCTGCTGCTGATCGACGCGCTGTCCAGTCGTTTTCGCGAGTTGCGGGTCAAGCGCGATCCGCAGTGCGCGGTGTGTGGTTCAGGCGATGCCTGACTGTACGGCGCCCGTGGGCGTATTCGATTCCGGCGTCGGCGGGCTCTCGGTTCTGCGCGAGATCCGCCAGCGTCTGCCGCACGAATCGCTGCTCTATCTGGCGGACAGCGCCCACGTCCCTTACGGCGAGAAGAGCCCCGAGTACATCCGCGAGCGCTGCCGCATCATCGCGGCGTTTTTCGTCGAGCAGGGCGCCAAGGCCCTGGTGGTGGCCTGCAACACCGCGACGGCGGCCGGCGTGACCGAGCTGCGCGAGCTGTATCCGGATTGGCCCATCATTGGCATGGAGCCGGCGGTAAAGCCCGCCGCTGCGGCCACCCGCAGTGGCGTGGTAGGTGTACTCGCCACCACCGGTACGCTGAAAAGCGCCAGGTTCGCCGCATTGCTCGATCGTTTCGCTGCGGACGTGCGGGTGATCACTCAGCCTTGCCCGGGGCTGGTCGAGCGCATCGAGGCCGGCGATCTGAATAGCGTCGAGCTGCGCGTGATGCTCCAGGGCTGGGTCGAGCCACTGCTGGCGCAGGGCTGCGACACGCTGATCCTGGGCTGTACTCATTACCCCTTCATTCGTCCGCTGCTGAGCCGCCTCGTGCCTCGCGACATCCGGTTGATTGATACTGGAGCAGCGGTTGCGCGCCACCTGGGTGAGGTGTTGACGGAGCGCGGCCGGCTCGCCGACGGGGAGAGCAGTTGCCGATTCTATTGCAGCGGCGATCCGCAGCGAATGGCCGAGGTGCTGCCTATACTTTGGGGGGAACATGCAGAGGTCGAGTTGTTCTCCCGATAGGAACTCCCAAAGCAATGGAGTTTCTCAACTGATGCTGGCGACAAATAACCAAACACAAACGCAGTGTTTTTTATAAGGAAGTTCCCATGAAAAAACTGTCCTCCCTGGCTGCGGTAGCGGCGATTTCCCTGGGGCAGATGGCGGCTGCTCACGCCGTGGATCTCACCGTTGCGGTCGGTCAGACCGATGAGTCGACCATGACCTATCGCCTGGGTGCGCAATTCGACTTCAACAGGAGCTGGTTCCAGACCAGCGTCGGGCGACTGACCGGCTATTGGGATGCAGGTTACACCTACTGGGAGGGCGACGAGTCCACCAGCAATCACAGCATTTCACTGGCACCGGTCTTCGTCTACGAGTTCGCCGGCCAGTCGGTCAAGCCTTACGTCGAGGCGGGTATCGGTGTGGCGGCGTTCGAAAACACCGAGGTGGAAGGCAACCGTCTGGGGTCGTCGTTCCAGTTCGAGGACCGTATCGGTGCGGGTCTGCGCTTCGCCGGCGGCCATGAGGTCGGTGTACGTGCGATCCATTACTCCAACGCGGGTATCAAGAAGCCGAACGACGGTGTCGAGAGCTACGCTCTGCACTACCGGATGGCGTTCTAAGCGATAGCGTCCAGGCTGCAGGGCTGTCGCCGGCCCTGCAGCGCTCTCTCAGGCGACCTCAGCCATACGCCGTGGCGCTGCCCTTGCGCTCCTCGCGGCAATCCTGCGAACCCAGTTCGAACTCGCGGCAGATCAGCGGGCGATGTGCATAGATAGTGCAGCGCATGCTGTCCCGGTCAAGCGCCGCGCACCAGCCGTCATCCAGCCGCCGCATCACTTCGCCGCCCCAGCTATCCCTGTCGATGAATCGCTGCGGTACACCGGTATCGCCGAACAGCATGACTTCGAGACGGCAGCAGCACGCCGCGCAGGTGGAGCAGCTGACGATGGGGTCTTCGAGTTGCTTGAGCGGGATGGTCGAGTCAGTCATGACGGCAGTCTAGCCGATGTGATCGACTCGGGCAGAGAGGCGGACGGCCCCAGCGGACGCTGGGGCCGTTTGTTTCAGACTTCTTCGTTTAGCTGCTTGTTGCGCCACCCCTCGCCACCGGGCAGCACCAGGTTGAGCAGAAGCGCGATGATCGCGCACAGCGAGATGCCGGACAGGGTGAACTCACCGTAGCCGATCGCCATGCCGCCGATACCGAACACCAGCGTCACCGAGACGATGATCAGGTTGCGTGCTTCGGACAGGTCGACCTGGTGGCGGATCAGGGTGCTCAGGCCAACCACGGCGATCGAGCCGAACAGCAGGCAGAGGATGCCGCCCATGACCGGTACCGGAATGCTCAGCAGGCCGGCGCCGAACTTGCCGATGAAGGCCAGGGCGATGGCAAAGATCGCCGCCCAGGTCATGATTTTCGGGTTGTAGTTCTTGGTCAGCATCACCGCGCCCGTTACTTCGGCGTAGGTCGTGTTCGGCGGTCCACCAAACAGGCCGGCTGCGGATGTCGCCACGCCGTCACCCAGGAGCGTGCGATGCAGCCCTGGCTTCTTCACATAGTTGTTGCCGGTGACGCTGCCGATGGCGACCACGCCGCCAATGTGCTCGATCGCCGGGGCCAGGGCGACCGGGACCATGAACAGGATGGCGCCGATGTTGAACTCCGGCGCAATGAAGTTGGGCATCGCCAGCCAGGGGGCTGCGGCGATGCCGCTGGTGTCGACCACGCCGAAGATGAGCGAAAGTCCGTAACCAACGGCGACCCCGGCGAGAATCGGCACCAGGCGAAACAGCCCCTTTCCCAGCACCGCCACCAGCAGCGTGGTGACCAGCGCTGGCATCGAGATGAGCATCGCCGTGTGGTACGGGATGAGCTGGGCGCTGCCGTCGCCGGCCTTGCCCATGGCCATGTTCACTGCTACCGGCGACAGTGCCAGGCCGATGGAAATGATCACCGGTGCGATGACCACGGGCGGCAACAGGCGGTCAATGAAGCCCGGGCCTTTCAGGCGCACGGCGAAGCCGAGCACGATGTACACCAGCCCGGCAGCCATCACGCCGCCCATGACCGCAGGCAGGCCGAACTCGCCCTTGGCAGCAATGATCGGGGCGATGAAGGCGAAGCTCGATGCAAGGAATACTGGCACTTGACGCTTGGTGACCAGCTGGAACAGAAGCGTGCCGAGACCGGCAGTGAACAGAGCGACGTTGGGGTCCATGCCGGTGATCAGTGGCATCAGCACCAGTGCGCCGAAGGCGACGAACAGCATCTGCGCGCCGGCCAGTACCTGCCGGCCTACCGGCTCCTCGGGATGCGACATGCTCAGATGTCCTTCTGCTTGGTGCCGAAGATCTTGTCACCGGCATCGCCCAGGCCCGGAACGATATAGCCGTGCTCATCCAGGTGCTGGTCGATGGAGGCGGTGAAGATCAGCACGTCGGGGTGCGCCTTCTCGACGGCGGCGATGCCTTCCGGTGCGGCGACCAGGACCAGGGCGCGTATCTCCTTGCAGCCCGCCTTTTTCAGCATGTCGATGGTGGCGACCATCGAACCGCCGGTAGCGAGCATCGGGTCGATGATGATCGCCAGGCGCTGTTCGATTTCCGGAACCAGCTTTTCCAAATAGGTCTGCGCCTGCAGCGTCTCTTCATTGCGGGCGATGCCGACCGCGCTGACTTTGGCGCCGGGGATAAGGTTGAGCACGCCATCGAGCATGCCGATGCCGGCCCGCAGAATCGGTACTACGGTAATCTTCTTGCCGGAGATCTTTTCCACCTGCACCGGGCCGCACCAGCCGTCGATGCTGTAGTGTTCCAGCGGCAGGTCCGAGGTCGCTTCATAAGTGAGGATCGATCCCACTTCCTGCGCCAGTTCACGGAAGTTCTTGGTGCTGATGTCTGCACGGCGCATCAGGCCGAGCTTGTGGCGGATCAGCGGGTGGCGGATCTCTCGAATGGGCATTGTGGGCTCCGGCGGGCAAATAAACCGGCTTAGATTAAAGCATCGTCGGGTCAGCGGCTATTCGCGTGTCATCCGGCCGGCAGACTTGCTGCGCACGGCGAGGGTGGGTATCTTCCCCGCCCTTTCGCGAACGGCCAAAACCGGGCTGTTCGGTCAGGTTTTTCGCTGTCCGGGTTCGCCTGGCATTACGGCGATTCAACCGCACGAGCTGCCAGCCCCGGCTGGTGCTCCCAACTAAATTCTCTGGGGGAATCGCTTCATGTCCGTCGATCTCGCACATATCCGCCAAGTCATGGCCGAGGCAGACTGTCTGTACACCGAGGAACAAGTCGAAGCGGCTATCGCCAAGGTTGCCGAAACCATCAACGCTGAACTGGCCGAGCGCAACCCGGTGGTGTTCTGTGTCATGAATGGCGGGCTGATCTTCTCCGGCAAGCTGGTGCCGAAGCTGAACTTCCCTCTCGAGCTGTCCTACCTGCATGCGACCCGTTACCGCAACGAGACCAGCGGAGGTGAGTTGTTCTGGAAGGCCAAGCCCGAGATTTCCTTCATCGATCGCGACGTGCTGATCATCGATGACATCCTGGATGAGGGGCACACGCTGGGCGCAATCATCGATTTCTGCCGTCATGCCGGGGCTGCCGCCGTGCATACCGCAGTGCTGATTGACAAGGACCACCAGCGCAAGGCACGCCCGGATCTGAAAGCGGACTACGTTGGGCTCAGCTGCATCGACCGCTATATCTTTGGTTACGGGATGGACTACAAGGGCTACTGGCGCAACGCGCCGGGTATCTACGCCGTAAAAGGTATGTAAGCGTCTCGGCGGAGCTCATTGTCATGCGCGCCCGCAATGGGTGCGCAGCCACGTGGCCGCGACGATTCGCCGTCCCGGCGACAGCCATGCGCGCTTCGATCTGGGAGCTACAGCGGTTACGTTTCGATTGGCCCCATTGCGCTTCCTAAAGTAACGCAGCGGCGGTGTGCCCACGCCTGATCCGCTCGTTGTCGGGCTGGCTGCCTTTCGTGGTTCACAATGCCGGCTGCCTTGATCCAGACGGATTGGGCTGCCTTATCGGCGTGATGAATACTACTTTCGGATAACCAGCCGACATTTCTCCATTCCAACCGCACGAAAGGCTCTGCGGCGGGCTTTGCGCTGCTAGCGTTCACGGCTAAGCTCAGAGCGTCCTTAATACGCATGGCCGAACGAAATCACGCTGAAAGCCACTGCTGGAAAGGCTATTCATACTAAAGGATTACAAGCTAAATCAAACCTTAGTGCGCTTAACCCTTCTTCTACGTCTGGGTAGGGTTGACGCACTTCGAACCAACCAGGAGCGCCTCATGACAAAAACAACAAGGCAAGGAATCTTCCAGCCGAAGTCTCTAGCTCTCGCCGTTGCGCTGGGCACTGCCGCACCGGCTTACGCTGTCAATTTCAATATCGGAGAAATCGAAGGGCAGTTCGACTCGTCCATGTCGATTGGTGCCAGCTGGTCCACGACTGACAGGGACATGGATCTGGTCGGCTTGGCCAATGGCGGAACCGGCTACACGCAGACAGGGGATGACGGACGGCTTAACTTCAAGAAGGGCGAAACTTTTTCGAAGATTTTCAAGGGTGTCCATGATCTCGAGCTTCGTTATCGAGACAGTGGTGCCTTTATTCGTGGCAAGTATTGGTATGACTTTGAACTAAAGGATGAGAGTCGCCTGCACAAGGACATTAGCGACAGCAACCGCAAGGAGGCCGCTCAGTCGTCCGGCGCACAGATTCTTGATGCGTTCGTTTATCACAACTACGCTATTGGTGACTTGCCAGGGACTGTGCGGCTTGGAAAACAAGTGGTTAGTTGGGGTGAAAGCACTTTTATAGGCAACAGCATCAACTCGATCAATCCACTAGACGCTGCTGCATTCCGTCGCCCGGGCGCCGAGATTAAAGAAGGTCTAATTCCAGTTAATATGTTTTATATTTCCCAGAGTCTGAGCGATCGCCTAAGTATGGAGGCGTTCTATCAGTTGGAGTGGGATCAAACGATTGCGGACAATTGTGGGACGTTCTTTTCGGGCGCTGATTTCGCAGCGGACGGTTGTACGGATTACGACATTCTGTCAGCAGCACAGGTTGATGGTTTGCTTCAGAATGGAGCAAATATTGATGCGCTCAATCGGGCGCTCGCTTTGCTCGCCCCCACAGGCTACTACCCAACGTATGATCAGCTTGGCTTGAATGTCGGCCCGGAAGGGGTTCGGGTCAGGCGCGGCGGAGATAACGACGCGAGCGATTCGGGTCAGTATGGCGTTGCGTTCAGGTGGTTGGGTGATAGTACCGAATACGGTTTGTATTACATGAACTATCACAGCAGGAATCCGTTCGTTAGCTATCGAAACGCAAGTGCAGGTACGATTGAGCAACTTGCTACACTTTCTCAGTTGCCAGGGCCTACTAATCCAGTGACCGGGGCACCTATAGTTAGTCCGGTAACAGGCCAACCATTGCCGTCCGGCGCCGCCCTGGCGAGAGGGCTGACTCTTCCTGTGCTTTTAAGCAACGGTGAATATTTCCTCGATTATCCTGAGGACATCCGTCTTTTCGGTGCAAGCTTTTCCACGACACTGCCGACCGGCACAGCGTGGTCGGGGGAAATTAGCTATCGTCCTAACGCGCCGGTTCAGCTGAATGGTACTTACCTCACTGGTCTGTTGGCGACTGGAATAGGCGGGTCGCTCGGAGCGAATGATTTAGATGGGGCGTTGGCTCAGGCTGGGCAAATGCATCGAGGTTACAATCGTAAAGAGATCACGCAGCTGCAGACCTCGTTCACCCACTTTTTTGACCAAGTGCTAGGTGCAGATCGGGTTACTGTGGTCGGCGAGCTCGGCTATACCCATGTTGGTGGTCTGGAAAGCAAAAGTGACCTCCGTTATGGCAGAGATTCTATTTATGGGCTGAATACAGCTGAATATGGCAACCACGGCTTCGTGACTGCCAACTCTTGGGGTTACCGCCTGCGTGCTTTGGCCGACTACAACAACGTCTTCGCCGGGGTAAATCTGACGCCGAATATCTCCTTCTCCCATGACGTTGACGGCTACGGCCCTAACGGTCTGTTCAACGAAGGCTCCAAGGCAGTCAGCGTCGGTGTGGATGCCGTATACCAGAACATGTACACCGCCAGCCTGTCCTACACCGACTTCTTCGGCGGCGATTACAACACGTTGGTTGATCGCGACTTCCTCGCGTTCAGCGTGGGCGTGAACTTCTAAGGAGATCAGCCTGACGTCCGGCCGGCGAGGAAGCGCCGGCCGAACTACGACGGTAAGCAAGGCCTCCGGTAAACAAGATCAAGAGGAACTGGAATCGTATGAAAACAACAAGAAAGCTATTCAGTGTCTTGGCCTTCTCTCTGCTCGCCAGCAGTGTGATGGCCGCGGTTTCCCCCGAAGAAGCCGCCAAACTCGGAACGTCCCTCACGCCGCTGGGCGCGGAGAAGGCTGGTAACGCAGACGGCACCATTCCTGAGTGGACCGGTGGCCTGAAAACCGATGCCGCGCCGCTCAAGAATGGTCATCTGACCAACCCCTTCAAGGACGAACAACCCAAGTTCGTGATCACCGCGCAGAACGCCGAGCAGTACAAGGACAAGCTGACCGCAGGTCAGATGGCCATGTTCAAGCGCTACCCGGAAACCTACAAGATCCGTGTCTTTCCGACTCACCGCTCCGTAGCGGTCCCGGACGAGATCTATGAGGCCGCCAAGAAAAGCGCGCTGAATACCGAGCTCGTCGAAGGTGGCAATGGTCTCGCCAACTTCACCGACAGCCGCTATTACGCCTTCCCGATTCCGAAGAACGGCTTGGAGGTGATCTGGAACCACATCACCCGCTATCGCGGCGGCAATGTGCGACGCAACATCGTTCAGGCGACTCCGCAAACCAACGGCAGCTACACAATGGTCCACTTCGAGGACGAGGTGGCCTTTCCGCTGGGCATGACGGACCTGGATCCGGAACGCGCCAAGAACGCTTTGCTGTTCTTCAAACAGCGCGTGACAGCACCGTCGCGACTGGCTGGTAACGTACTGCTGGTGCATGACTCGCTGGATCAGGTGAAGGATCCACGTCAGGCCTGGATCTACAACGCTGGTCAGCGCCGTGTTCGCCGCGCGCCGCAGGTTGCTTACGACGGACCGGGTACCGCTTCCGATGGTATGCGTACCACTGACAACTTCGACATGTTCAGTGGCGCCCCGGATCGCTACGACTGGAAACTGATCGGCAAGAAAGAGCTGTACATCCCTTACAACAGCTATGAGATCGCCTCCAGCGACCTGAAGTACGACCAGATCATCAAGGCTGGTCACGTCAATCAGGATCTGGCGCGCTACGAGCTGCACCGCGTCTGGGAGATCGAGGCCACGCTCAAGAGCGGCGAGCGGAACATCTATGCCAAGCGCCGTTTCTTCGTTGACGAAGACAGCTGGACCATCGTCCAGTCGGAGCTGTACGACGGTCGTGGTCAACTGTGGCGGGTAGGCGAAGCCCATTCGCTCCAGTACTACCAGCACAAGGTGCCCGCTTATGCGTTCGAAGCGCTGTACGACATCATCTCCGGTCGCTACATCGCCATCGGCATGAGCAATGAGGAAAAGCCCCACGAGTACGGTTACCGTGCGTCCGCCCGGGACTTCACGCCAGCAGCTCTGCGTAACGCCGGCGTTCGCTGATCGGGTTCCATCCAGCTGATGAATAAGGCGGCCGACTGGCCGCCTTTTTTTTTGTTTCGAACCAGCGGATGATAATTTCAGCTTACTGGTTCGTTTCCCGGCTCGTTCGCAACCGAAAAGAGTCGTTCCAGCGTCTGCGCTCGCTGCCGGGCGCAGATGCCTCGCTGACGACGGGCATGCCATTGATGGTGGCGTCGGGCGAGGCCGTGCTGTGTTTCAATGGACTGATTCGAATAAGAGAACCGTCGCCATGTCCGTACGCTTCATTCCTGATGCGCTCAGTGCAGAGGCAGGAGCCGCAGACCAACTCGCGTCTATTCCGAGACTTCCGCCGGCGCACATAGGGCGGCCGAGACTCGTTCAGTCTTTGCTCGCCGCCGATTGTCGCTTGCGTCTGATCTGTGCTCCGGCAGGATTCGGCAAAACCGTGCTGATGAGCGAGTGCGCTCGGCTCGTGCCGGAGGGCACGCACATGGTGTGGCTGGACCTGGGCGGACGGGCCTGTAGTGTGGGCGCTCTGTACAGCCAGCTCAGCGGAGCCCTGGGTCAGCAAGATGAACTGGTCGGGAGCGCCGACACTGCAATTCTCACGCTGCTGCGCCGGTTGCGGCAGCCTCTGTGGATCATGCTCGACGATTACCCGCGCGACTGCGATGCGGAGCTGGACGCCTGCCTCGACATGCTGCTGGACATTGGACCTACATCGGTCAGCTGGTGGGTCTCGAGTCGTCGTCAGCCTGCATGGAAGCTGCCACGGCTTTTGTTGCAGGGACATCTGTGCGAACTCGATGCCGAGGCTCTCGCCTTCACCGAGGATGAGCTCGAGCGAATGCTCGCTGCTCAGCGAATGGCGCTTTCGCCGGAGAGCTTTCAACAGCTCCACCGCGGTATGGAAGGGTGGCCGGCGGGCGTCTGCCTGATGTTGCTCGGCGCCGATGAGCAGGCGTTGCGCGAGCGGCTTGTGGCCGGCACGCCGTTATTGCGTGACTACGTGCAACGCGAGGTGCTGGCCGGGCTGGGCGACGAAGTGCGCCGCGCGCTGCTGGCCCTGGCGCGTATGCCGCGTTTCTCGGCCGAGCTCTGTGACCATGTGCTGGATGGCGTCGGCAGTGAAATTCTCGATGTGCTCAAGACGCGCCAGCTATTCATCAGGCAGATCGACAATTGTGGCGAGTGGTTTCGCTTGTGGAAACCGCTGGCGTTGATGCTCCGGCGTCTGGCTGACGCGGCTGCGCCGACCCAGGTGCATCTGCGTGCCTGTCAATGGTTCGCCAGCCGCGGCGAAATGCGCGAGGCGGTGGAGCATGCCCTGTGGGCAGGCCAGCCGGAAGTGGCGGCCAATTACCTGCAGCGTTACGGGCAGGAACAGTTGCTGATCGGCGACAACGTTTCGCGATTCCTCAAATGGCGAAGCGAGCTGCCGCAGGATCTGTTTGCCAGTACCACGCGGTTGATCGTGCTTCAGGGATGGGCACTGATCATCTCGGCGCGTCTGGATGAGGTGGAAGACTGTCTGGCCGAGCTGGCCAAATTCTTTCCTCAGCCCGATGCCCGGCGGCAGGCGCAACTGCTGGCGCAATGGCAGGCGTTGCGAGGCTTTCTGGCGCGCTTGCGTGGAGAGCCTGGGGCTCGGGAAAATTGCCTGCAGGCGCTTGAGGTGCTGTCCGATCATGCTTGGGCGCAACGCGTGCTCTGCTATCAGGTGCTGACCCAGCAGGCGATGTCCGAGGGCAAGCTGGAGCTGGCGCAACAGTACAACAGCGAAGGTATGAAGCTGGCTCGGCTCAAGGGCAGCGTGCTTTACGAGATGATGCTCAGCGTGGACCGTATCCAGCTGTTGGAGCTCACCGGTGAGTTCGAGCGCGCGGTTGGTGTGCTGAATGAGGCATTGCAGGCCCTCCGCGAAACGGTTCGGCACAGTCCATTGATCGGCCGCTTGCAACTTCTGCAGGGTCATCTGCTGGCCTATCAGGGGCTGGATGAGCCTGCCCAGGAAGCCTATCTGCTCGGCAAGGAGGAGACCGAGACCTGTGGCGATTCCTACTGCTTCTTCGGCTATGTCGGGCTGGCCGAGCTGGCCGCGCGAAGCCAGGAATTCGCCTGTGCCTATCATTGGTTGCGCGATGCCGAGCGGCTTTCACAGTGGCGTCATGTTCCGGAGGCACGTTTTCGCGGAATTCTGCCGCTCATCAACGGTGTCGCGTGGCTCCACCAGGGAGAACTACGCAAGGCCCGAAGTGCGCTCTGCCAGGTATTGGATCTCTACGAGGGGCACGGCTACCTGTCGCCTTCCGGATTCTACGAGCTGCTACCCCGGCTGCGGCGCTATCTTGCGGTCATCGATGTGCTGGAGGGGCAGCCACAGCGAGCGATCACCGAGCTGCGCGCACAGGTCGAACAGAACCTGCGGACTCAGCGGCTGGGGCTGGCATGTGAATGCCGCTTTAGCCTGGCCGAGGCGCTTCAGGCCGCGGGCCAGACAGCCGAAGCCGAAACGGAGCTGCGTTCGGCGCTGGCCGAGGCGGCTCGTCAGCATCTGGTAAAGCCGCTTTACGAGCTTCACCACCGCCAACCCCAGTGGCTGGCTCGCGTTCTGCCTGCTACGGCGAAAGGCGAGTCGCTTCGCCAGCGCCTACTTCACTACGAGCGTGAGCCGGAGACGGTGCAGGCGATAACGGATGAAACCGTGCTCAGCAACCGTGAGCTGACCGTGTTGCGGCTGATCGCGCAGGGTTGTTCCAACCAGGAAATCGCCGAGCAGCTATTCATCTCTCTGCATACGGTCAAGACGCATGCCCGCCGAATAAATACCAAGCTGGGCGTAGCGCGTCGAACGCAGGCGGTGGCAAAGGCCAAGGCGTTGGCCTGGCTCTGAGGTATCTGGATAGGCTTCACCGTTGCGCCAGGGCAGCAAAGCCCAGGCACAACGGTGCGCTGCGAGTCAGGGACTGACAGTCGACGGGTAAGATCTTCTTGTTGTTGTTTTGAGGCGGGGCAAGGTGAAGCGGGCAACCTGCAGGCAATCAGGTTGGTGTTCCTACAGCGAGACGGGTTGGAGCATCGAGGCGCCTCGAGGCGGTAACTGTTCGCCGCGTTCGATGGCCAGACTCACCTGCAGGCTGGTGATCAAGCGCTGCAACTGCTGCTGATCGCGCCACTGTTGCGCACTGATGAAACGCTTGACCGCAACTCCCTCAGCACTGGTCAGCGTAAGCAGAATGCTGCCGTCCGGCTTCTCGATGCTGAAGTTGACGTTATAGCGGGGACGAAACACATCACTGATCTTCTGGAATGGACTCGTCATGCCTGGATACCTGTATGGGATGGCTGCCAGCAATGGACCCGGCAGGTAGCGACAAGTTTCCCCCGCAGATCGGCGCGGGTGCAGCGAAAGGCCGCATGCCCTGCGCGCTGAGCTCAGGCGTCGCTTATCAACTCTGACAGTGCTTCCGGGCTGCTCTTGAACGCCTTGGCGAATAGCTCTCGATGCTTGGCCATATAGATGCCGATGTCCTCGGCCTGCTGCTCGCTGAGCGATGGCGAAGCCTGCTGCAAAACCGTGGCTAGCGTCTCGGCCAGCTCCAGCATCTTGTCATGACGATCGGCTTCGGCTTTATCCATGAACAAACGCTCCAGGTCCCGACTGCTGCGGTACACCACTTCGACGGCCATTTACCACCTCGGTCATTGGCAGATTGATACTGTTTATTTGTACAGCATAAGCGGGTGCGGCAAAGATTGGTAGTGTGCCGTTGCTTCAGCGAACGAAACGCCCTTGCAGCCGCTCGGCATGAAACTCCAAGGTCGCGGCGCGATATCCGCTGCGCAGCAGCGGCAGGGGCAGGCAGGATTCCCAGCGGGCGCCAGGTTGCAGATCGCCGGGCCCCTGGTAGGTGGGAGCATCGTAGGCACGGCGTGCAAGGTTTGTGCGTGAGCCCGGAGAATAGGCGGCGACTTCCCATTGCAGGCGCTGCAGTTTCCTGTCCGTGTGATTGACCAGCTGCACATGCAACGGCTGAGCGCCGGGACAGCGCTGCGGGTCATGGCTCAGCCGAATCTCGAGGCGCGCCAGCAGTTGTTCCTCACGATGTTCCTGCCAGAGCACCCAGCCGGCGACGAGTGCGAGGCCAAGCACGGCCCCCAGCGAGATTGGCACGGCCCTCAGCGGGTAGCGGATCAGCAGTACCAGCCAGGTGAGGATGAGCAGGGCGCCGATCAGCATGAGCGCGCTCCTGCGAACAAACGGCTTAGCGACATGGAACACCTCCGCATTGACGGGCTCATGCTAACCCGTGCCGGCCGAGGCTGCGCAAGGACGCGGCGCGCATTTGTAGCAGGATGTCAGTCGCTGGTTTTGCCGCGACTGGCCAGGCGCTCGAGTGCGGCTCGCAGTCCCGGATCCCGAATGCCCTGAGCGGCGGCCTGAATGCTGTCTGCCGCGTTGCTCGACAGTGGAGGCGTAGCGGCGGGCTTGTGTCTCGGTGGTGGCGGTGGCTGCACCTTGAACTGGATGCGTAACAGTCCGGCAAACTCATCCATGGCTTCCAGCTGGCGCTGCAGGCGGCGCTGCTGGTAACGCAAGCGCGTGGCCCAATGGCCATCGGTAACGATCAGCAGCAGACAGCCTTCACGCCAGGATGCCACCCGACAATGTTCGCGCGCAGCCGGCTGCAGTTGGCTTTCCAGCAACTTCTGAAGGCGCTCGAGTCGCAGCGCCTCACCGAACAAGGCTCTGAGCGGCTTTGCTTCGCGTAGCAGGGAGGCCGGGGCGCGGGCCGGTGATGGGCGAAAGGCCATGATGGTCGGAAGATCCGTGATAACGGTGCTCATGGTAGCAGATGCGCGCAAGGCCGAAGCCGGCAGCTGGAGGGTGGCGTCCGGTTGAAATGTGGCTTGGCGAGCCCCATGTTGAGCGCCGAACGGTCGCCTGCCAGCGCCATCGGCGGGTCGCCGCGCTGCGCAGTCAGGCACCTTTCCTCAGTGCCGTTTCCGAGTAGAATGGCCGCTTTGCACGCAGCCGTGACCTCGCGGACGTGCCTCCATCCCCAGCATGGAAGTCTTTGTCGATATGTTTGCGCCTTTATTGAAGAAACTCTTTGGAAGCAAGAATGAGCGTGAAGTCAAACGCATGCTCAAGGCGGTGCAAGCCGTCAATGCACTCGAAGAGCAGATGCTGTCGCTCTCCGACGAGCAACTGCGCAGCAAGACCGAAGAGTTCAAGGCCCGTCTCGAGAAAGGCGAAACCCTCGATCAGATCCTCCCCGAAGCGTTCGCCGTCTGCCGCGAGGCCGGCAAGCGCGTGATGGGCATGCGCCACTTCGACGTGCAGCTGATCGGCGGCATGACCCTGCATGAGGGGCGCATCGCCGAGATGCGTACCGGTGAAGGCAAGACCCTGGTGGCGACCCTGGCCGTGTACCTCAATGCGCTGGCCGGCAAGGGTGTGCACGTAGTCACGGTCAATGACTACCTGGCCCGCCGCGACGCCAACTGGATGCGCCCGCTGTACGAATTTCTCGGCCTCTCCGTCGGTATCGTCACACCGTTCCAGCCGCCGGAAGAAAAGCGTGCTGCCTATGCCGCTGACATTACTTACGGCACCAACAACGAATTCGGCTTCGACTACCTGCGCGACAACATGGCGTTCAGCCTGGAAGAGAAGAACCAGCGTGAGCTCAACTTCGCCGTCATCGACGAAGTCGACTCCATTCTCATCGACGAAGCGCGTACTCCGCTGATCATCTCCGGTCAGGCCGAGGACAGCTCCAAGCTGTACCAGCAGATCAATCAGCTGATTCCGCGGCTCACGCAGCATATCGAGGAAGAAGAGGGCGTCGTTACCCAGGAAGGGCACTTCAGCATCGATGAAAAAACGCGCCAGGTCGAACTGAACGAGCAGGGCCACCAGTACATCGAGGAGATGCTGACCCAGGCCGGTTTGCTGGCAGAGGGTGAAAGCCTGTACTCGGCACACAACCTGGGCTTGCTGACCCACGTCTATGCCGGTCTGCGCGCGCACAAATTGTTTCACCGCAACGTCGAATACATCGTGCAGAACAATCAGGTGCTGCTGATCGACGAGCACACCGGCCGGACCATGCCGGGCCGCCGGCTTTCCGAAGGCCTGCACCAGGCCATCGAGGCGAAGGAAGGGCTGCAGATCCAGCCGGAAAGCCAGACCCTCGCCTCGACCACCTTCCAGAACTACTTCCGCCTCTATAAGAAGCTCTCCGGCATGACCGGTACCGCCGATACCGAGGCATTCGAATTCCAGCAGATCTACAACCTGCCGGTGGTGGTCATTCCGACCAACAAGCCGCTGGCGCGCAAGGACTTCAACGACCTGGTCTATCTGACCCAGGAGGAGAAGTTTGCCGCGATCATCGCCGACATCAAGGAATGCCGCGAGCAGGGGCGTCCGGTGCTGGTCGGCACGGCCACCATCGAGACGTCCGAGTACGTTTCGCGCCTGCTGGAAAAGGAAGGCTTCGAGCACAAGGTGCTCAACGCCAAGCACCACGACAAGGAAGCCGAGATCATTGCCCAGGCTGGACGTCCCGGCGCGGTGACCATCGCCACCAACATGGCAGGCCGCGGTACCGACATCCTCCTCGGCGGCAACTGGGAAGTTGAGGTGGCGGCGCTGGAGAATCCGAGCGAAGAGCAGGTCGCGCAGATCAAGGCCGATTGGCAGAAGCGCCACCAGCAGGTGCTGGAAGCGGGCGGTCTGCACGTGATCGCCTCCGAGCGTCACGAATCGCGGCGTATCGACAACCAGCTGCGTGGTCGTGCGGGGCGCCAGGGCGACCCGGGCTCGAGCCGTTTCTACCTGTCGCTGGAAGACAGCCTGATGCGCATCTTTGCCTCCGACAGGGTGAAGAATTTCATGAAGGCGCTGGGCATGGAATCCGGCGAGGCCATCGAGCACCGCATGGTCACCAACGCCATCGAGAAGGCGCAGCGCAAGGTCGAAGGGCGCAACTTCGATATGCGCAAGCAGCTGCTTGAGTACGACGATGTGGCCAACGAGCAGCGCAAGGTGATTTACCACATGCGCAACAGCCTGCTGGCCGCCGATGAAATCGGTCAGACCATCGCCGAGTTCCGCCAGGAAGCGCTGGATGCGGCCATCAGCGCGCACATTCCGCCGCAGTCGCTGCCGGAGCAGTGGGACATCCCGGGCCTGGAAGCGGTGCTCTACAGCGACTTCGGTACGCGTCTGCCGGTCCAGCAGTGGCTCGACGAGGACGAGAAACTCTACGAAGAAACCTTGCGTGAGCGCATTCTCGACGCACTGCTGGCCGCCTACAACGAGAAGGAAGAGTTGGCTGGCGCCGAAGCGCTACGTTCCTTCGAGAAGCAGATCGTGCTGCGTGTGCTCGACGACCTGTGGAAAGAACACCTGTCGACCATGGACCATCTGCGCCACGGTATTCACCTGCGCGGTTATGCGCAGAAGAACCCGAAGCAGGAATACAAGCGCGAGTCCTTCGCGCTGTTCCAGGACCTGCTCGAATCGATCAAGCGCGACAGCATCCGCGTGCTCTCCCATGTTCAGGTTCGCCGCGAAGACCCGGCCGAAGAAGGAGCCCGTCTGCGCCGCGAAGCCGAGGAACTGGCCAAGCGCATGCAGTTCCAGCACGCCGAGGTGTCGGCTCTGGACCAGCCGGAGGAGGACGCGGAAGTCGAAGGGCAACCCGACGTTGCTGCCGTTCCGGTACGTACCGAGCCGAAGATCGGGCGCAACGAGCCCTGCCCGTGCGGCTCGGGCAAGAAGTACAAGCATTGCCACGGTCAGGTCCAGTAAGCGCGACCTCGTCCCGTTGATCCGCGCCGCGACCGGCCTGTGCCGCTCGCGGCGTTTTTCTCCCCGTCACCTGGCCTGTTGGCCACCACTGTCTGAAGGAGCGTCCCATGGCTGTCGGTCTTGGTCCTTTACCTACGCTGCACCCGGTTCCCGGCTTCGAGCTGGGCATCGCCTCCGCCGGCATCAAGCGCCCCGGCCGCAAGGACGTGGTGGTGATGCGCTGTGCCGAAGGCTCGCGAGTGGCTGGAGTGACCACCACCAACGCCTTCTGTGCCGCACCGGTATTGATCACCCGCGAACGCATGCACGGTCCGGTGCGCTACCTGCTGACCAACACCGGTAACGCCAACGCCGGCACCGGGCCGCAGGGCCTGGCCGATGCCCGTCACACCTGCGCCGCGCTGGCGGCAATGACCGGTGTCGACGAGACTGCCGTGCTGCCGTTTTCCACCGGCGTGATCGGCGAACCGCTGCCGGTGCAGAAAATCGAGTCGGCACTGCAGGCCGCGCTCGACGACCTCTCGCCCGATCATTGGGCCGAGGCCGCGACCGGCATCATGACCACCGACACGCTGCCCAAGGGCGCCAGCCGACAGTTCCAGCACGACGGTGTGACCGTCACCGTCACCGGTATCAGCAAGGGCGCCGGGATGATCCGGCCGAACATGGCGACCATGCTCGGTTACATCGCCACCGACGCCAAGGTCGCCGGCAACGTGCTGCAGGATCTGGTGCGCGATGCGGCGAACAAGTCCTTCAACCGCATCACCATCGACGGCGACACGTCCACCAACGACTGCTGCATGCTGATTGCCACCGGCCAGGCGGCGCTGCCGGAGATCACTTCCGCCTCCGGCGAGCTGTTCGGCAAGCTCAAGCAGGCGGTGCTCGAAGTGTTCATGGAGGTGGCCCAGGCCATCGTCCGCGACGGCGAGGGCGCGACCAAGTTCGTCACCGTGCAGGTCAACGGGGGCGGCAATCATCAGGAATGCCTGGATGTCGCCTACGCCGTGGCCCATTCGCCACTGATCAAGACCGCACTGTTCGCGTCCGACCCGAACTGGGGGCGCATCCTCGCCGCCGTGGGGTATGCCGGTGTGCCGGATCTGGATGTGAGCAAGATCGATGTCTTCCTCGGCGAGGTCTGCATCGCCAGCCAAGGCGGACGCTCGCCCAGCTATACCGAAGAGCAGGGCGCCGCGGTGATGGCGCGCGAGGAGATCACCATCCGTATCGAACTGGGCCGCGGCAGCTGCAGCGAGACCATCTGGACCACCGACCTGTCCCACGAGTACGTGAAGATCAACGCCGAGTACCGCACCTGACAGCGCCTGGTGGCCTCCGTTGCGCGAGCGTCTCGCAGCGGATGGCCGGTGATTGGCCAGAGTGCGACGACAGGATGAGCCGGGCGTGGCCGGCTCTGCCGGCCCAGGGCGCAAGCTAGCCGACAGGAGATGCGGGAATGAAGCGAGTTCATGTCGCTGCAGCGGTCATTCGCGGCGCTGAAGGAGCGGTGCTGATCGCCAAGCGACCACTCGACAAGCACCAGGGTGGCCTCTGGGAATTCCCGGGCGGCAAGGTCGAGGCAGGTGAGCAGGTCGAAGCGGCGCTGGCGCGGGAGCTGCTGGAGGAGCTGGCGATTCAGGTCACGGCGGCTCGCCCGCTGATCCAGGTGCGTCATGACTACCCGGACAAGCATGTCCTCCTGGACGTCTGGGAGGTTACTGCATTCATCGGCGAACCGCATGGTGTCGAGGGGCAGCCGTTGAAGTGGGTGCCGGCCGATGAACTCGTTGCTTATCGCTTTCCTGAGGCCAATCGGCCGATCGTCGCTGCTGCCCGCCTGCCCCAGCGTTATCTGATCACACCGGATGGCCTGTCCGCCGAACGGCTGCTCGACGGGCTAGCACAGGCGCTCGACGCAGATTTCGGGCTGATTCAGCTGCGTGCACCTTCGCTCTCATCGCTCGACTATCGATCGCTCGCCGAGCGTGTGCTTGCCCTATGCGCAGGTCGTGCGCGGGTCATGCTCAAGGGACCGCTGGACTGGGCGAGCGACTTTCCGGAGGCCGGTTGGCACCTGACGGCGGAGCAGCTCCGACTGTTCGATGGCGCTGCACGTCCCTTTGCGGGTGAACGCTGGCTTGCAGCCTCGTGCCATGATGAAAGGGAGCTGGAACTGGCCACGGCATTGGGAGTAGATTTCGTCACGTTGTCGCCGGTGCAAGCCACTGCCAGCCATCCGGATAGCTCACCCTTAGGTTGGACGCGTGTCGCGGCGCTGTTGGCAGGGTTCAATCAGCCGGTTTATCTGCTTGGGGGACTGGGCGAAGCGGACCTCGCTCACGCGGTGCGTGTTGGGGCTCAGGGTGTCGCTGCAATCCGATCCTTCTGGCCAGATTGAACCGTGGCCGGCGTGGCTGGTCACTGGCGTAGCTGTCGCCGCATACACGCGCGATCGGATGTTTCACTGATAGATATATGTAATCGGTGCTATTCCCTTAATCAATAACGTTATGCGTCTGGTTGCGCTATCGTAGGCCCCGTCAAATTCTTAACCCGCTAAGGAGTTAGTAGATGTCCTTGATCAACACTCAGGTCCAGCCTTTCAAAGTCAACGCCTTCCACAACGGCAAATTCATCGAAGTCACCGAAGAGTCCCTCAAGGGCAAGTGGTCCGTGCTGATCTTCATGCCGGCTGCCTTCACCTTCAACTGCCCGACTGAAATCGAAGACGCTGCCAACAGCTACGCCGAGTTCCAGAAGGCCGGTACCGAGGTGTACATCGTCACCACCGATACCCATTTCTCGCACAAGGTCTGGCACGAAACTTCGCCGGCCGTTGGCAAGGCTCAGTTCCCGCTGATCGGTGACCCGACTCACCAGCTGACCCGCGCTTTCGGTGTGCACATCGAAGAGGAAGGTCTGGCGCTGCGCGGCACCTTCCTGATCAACCCGGAAGGCGTGATCAAGACCGTCGAGATCCACTCCAACGAGATCGCTCGTGACGTGTCCGAGACCCTGCGCAAGCTGAAAGCCGCTCAGTATACCGCCGCTCACCCGGGTGAAGTCTGCCCGGCCAAGTGGAAAGAAGGCGAGAAGACCCTGGCTCCGTCGCTGGACCTGGTCGGCAAGATCTAAGGCTTCGCCTATCTGCCCTGCGTGCTGGGGGGCTGGTCAAAGCCCTCTGGCAACCCAACGCCTGGACGCGAACCGTCCGGGCGTTTTATTTCCTGAATTCCGTACGGGGTACCGCTGCTCATGTTGGATACCAATCTCAAGACCCAGTTGAAAGCCTACCTGGAGAAGGTCACCCAGCCCTTCGAGATCGTCGCGTCCCTCGATGACGGCGAGAAATCCCGGGAGCTGCTGAGCCTGCTGCAGGACATCGCCGGCCTCAGCGACAAGATCACCCTGAAGACCGACGGCGACGATGCACGCAAGCCGTCGTTCTCGCTCAACCGCATCGGCGGCAATATCAGCCTGCGTTTCGCCGGCATCCCCATGGGCCACGAGTTCACCTCGCTGGTGCTGGCCCTGCTGCAGGTCGGCGGCCATCCGTCGAAGACCGCACCGGAGGTGATCGAGCAGATCAAGGCGCTCGACGGCGACTATCGCTTCGAAACCTACTTCTCGCTGTCCTGCCAGAACTGCCCGGACGTGGTCCAGGCGCTGAACCTGATGGCCGTGCTCAACCCGAACATCCAGCACGTCGCCATCGACGGCGCACTGTTCCAGGACGAAGTCGAAGCTCGTCAGATCATGTCGGTGCCGAGCATCTACCTCAACGGTGAGCTGTTCACCCAGGGCCGCATGAGCGAAGAAGAGATCCTCGCCAAGCTCGACACCGGTTCCAGCGCCCGCGATGCCGAGAAGCTCAAGGCCAAGGACGCCTTCGACGTGCTGGTGGTCGGCGGTGGCCCGGCCGGCGCGGCAGCGGCGATCTACGCCGCGCGCAAGGGCATCCGCACCGGCGTCGCGGCCGAGCGCTTTGGCGGTCAGGTGCTCGACACCATGGCCATCGAGAACTTCATCTCGGTGAAGGAAACCGAAGGCCCGAAACTGGCCCGCGCGCTGGAAGAGCACGTGCGCGAGTACGAGGTCGACATCATGAACCTGCAGCGCGCCAGCCAGCTGATTCCGGCCGGCGACGACGGCCTGCATCGTGTGCAGTTCGAGAACGGCGGCGAGCTCAAGGCCAAGACCCTGATCCTCGCCACCGGTGCACGCTGGCGCGAAATGAACGTGCCCGGCGAGCAGGAATACCGCGGCCGTGGCGTCGCCTACTGCCCGCACTGCGACGGCCCGCTGTTCAAGGGCAAGCGCGTGGCGGTGATCGGTGGCGGCAACTCCGGCGTGGAAGCGGCCATCGACCTGGCCGGCATCGTCGCCCACGTGACCTTGCTCGAGTTTGGTGAGGAGCTGCGTGCCGACGCCGTGCTGCAGCGCAAGCTCAACAGCCTGCCCAACGTCCGCGTGCTGAAGATGGCACAGACCACCGAGGTCAAGGGCGACGGCCAGAAGGTCACCGGCCTGGTCTACAAGGACCGCAACAACGACGAGATGCACGAAGTCGAGCTGGAAGGCATCTTCGTGCAGATCGGCCTGCTGCCCAACAGCGAGTGGCTCAAAGGCACCCTGGAGCTGTCGCGCTTCGGCGAAATCATCGTCGATGCCAAGGGCCAGACCAGCATCCCCGGCGTGTTCGCTGCCGGTGACGTGACCACGGTGCCGTACAAGCAGATCGTGATCGCCGTCGGCGAAGGCGCCAAGGCCTCGCTGAGCGCCTTCGATCACCTGATCCGCAGCTCCGCGCCGGCCTGATCGAAACGCGAAAAAAGAAGGGGAGTAACCGCAAGGTTGCTCCCCTTTTTTGCGTCTGGTTGGGAGGTCATTGGATTCGCCCGGCGGTCTGCCGAGGATCGTTGCGAGGTGTCTGCGGTCTACTGCGGTACACCGCGCTACGGCTCAGGTGGTAGCGAGCGCTCGCGATGGCCATGGGCTCCGGGCGCGCATGTCGAGCAGTCCATGGAGCTGTCCACGAAATGATGAATGCGCAAACGTCGCAAAACTCGCGCAGGGTCGTACTGACCCATGCCAACCGACCCAATGAGCCACAGCACGAACGGGTCGTACACGCAGCCTTGGCCGAGCGTCTGGCTGCACTGCTAGGGCTGACTTATGGCGGCGATTACGATCCGACCTGTCGCTATGAGGCTCAGCCCTATCTCGTGCCATCCGGTACGGTGGTCGGCCTGCGTGAAGCCCAGGCGCTGGGCCTGTGCGGGGAGTCTGACCTGTTCGGCGGTGTGGTACCGCAGGCCTTCGTCGAAACCAAGGCCATCACCCACCCACTGATTCGCCCGGACGCCGCTGCGCCGGTCGGCTGGTCGCGCGATTTCAGTACGCAGGTCAAGGGCAGTGTGCTCGCTGGCTATAGCGTCTTCAGTCTGGAGGATGCCAGAGATGCCGGGCGTCGGCTGCTGCACGAGGGCTCCGTGCGCATCAAGCCGGTCCGAGCTACCGGTGGACGCGGCCAGCAGCGCGTCGATGACAGTGATGCGCTCGATCAGGCTCTGTTTGCGCTCGATGAGCAGGAGCTGGCCGAGTACGGCCTGGTGCTAGAGGCCCATCTGGAGCACGTCACGACCTTCAGCGTCGGACAGGTGCGGGTCGGTGGCCGCCTGGCGAGCTACTACGGTACCCAGCGATTGACCGAGGATAACGCCGGCAACGAGGTGTATGGCGGTTCCGATCTGGTCGTCGTGGACGGTGACTTCGAGGCGTTGCTGGCGCTTGATCTAACGGAAACCACGCGGCTCGCCGTCAGCCAGGCACAGGTGTACGACGAGGCCGCTTCGGCCTGCTACCGAAACTTCTTCGCCTCCAGGCGCAACTACGACATCGCCCAGGGGATCGACGGTCGCGGCCAGCCGCGCTCGGGTGTGCTGGAACAATCCTGGCGCATCGGTGGTGCCAGCAGCGCTGAAATCGCCGCACTGGAACTCTTCCGTCAGGGCACGGGCGCGCGAGTCGTACGGGCATCTTCGCTCGAGATCTATGGGCGAGAACGCCCGGCGCCGGCGGGAGCCACGATCCTGTATCAGGGGCAGGATGACGAGGTTGGTTTCGTTACCAAATGCGTAGTGGTGGAGCAATATGGCGACGCATAGCGAGACAGTAGACATTCTGGTTGGCGATGAGCATATCGCCGGTACGTTCCTTTCACCGCCGGCCAAGATGCCCGGCGTGCTGTTCGTTCATGGCTGGGGCGGCAGCCAGCAGCGCGATCTCACCCGCGCCCGCGGTATCGCCGGACTCGGCTGCGTCTGCCTGTCATTCGACTTGCGGGGACACGCGCAGACCCGCGCGCAACAAGAGTCGGTGACCCGCGAGCAGAACCTCGCTGATCTCCTGGCTGCCTACGACCTGCTTGCTCAACATCCGCATATCGATCCGTCCGCCATCGCCGTGGTCGGGACCAGCTATGGCGGTTATCTGGCCACCATCCTGACCTCTCTGCGGCCGGTCAAATGGCTGGCGCTGCGGGTGCCTGCGCTGTATCGCGACGAGGACTGGAACCTGCCCAAGCGCCAACTGGACCGCGATGTGCTCAATCAGCTGCGCAGCCGGCGGGTGTTGCCGGAAGAGAACCGTGCATTGGCCGCTTGCTCCGCCTTTCGCGGAGATGTACTGATCGTCGAGTCGCAGCACGACACCTTCGTGCCTCACGAAACCATCATGAGCTATCGCGCCGCCTTTCACCGCACCCAGTCGCTGACCCATCGCATCATCGATGGCGCCGACCATGCGCTGAGCAACGAGCGCTGCCAGGAGGCCTACACATCGATCCTGGTCAACTGGGCGACGGAAATGGTCATTGGTGCGCGTCTCGATGAAAAGTCGGCAGCCGGCTTTCGGGGCGTGGATGAGGGCGAGGAGCCCGGGCATGGCGCGGCGCGGTCGAGCTGATCCGATCAATCGGGCGGCGTAGCGGGTGGCGTCGGTCCGACGAAACGACTCCAGCGTCGGTCGAGCACCTGCTGCTTGAGTACTTCGATGACATCGACCAACAGTTCTTCCAGGGCCAGGTCGGTGTGTTCATCCTGATAGACCCAGGCATCGAAGAACTCGTCGGCGAGATTGGCGGCCAGCGCCTGGAACTGCGGCCCGCGCATGCCTTCGACGGCGCCCTGCAGGAGGCGTGCGGCGATATCGCTGAGCGCGTCGTCGAGCGTCGCAGCCAGTCGATTGCCGAGCGGCAGCCTTCTGAGGCTGTGCATCTCCGGATTGTCCTGCAGCGCCTGGTGGATCAGCTGGCTGACATAGCCTTCAATGGCGCCGCGATTGTCCCGGTAACCGGTCTCCAGCATGTCCCGCAGGCGCCGCGACAGATCGTTCAGCACGCGCTGCTTGCGCGGTCGGACCACCTCCTGCAGAAGACGCCGGGAGAGGTCATCGCTGGCGCCGATCTCCTGCTGCAGACGGCCGAACAGGCGCACCATCACCCGGTCGGAAAGCTCTTCGATCAGCAGGTAGTAATAACGGCTGAACAGCCCATAGACGGCCCACCGGCGCATGTCGATCAGGCCCAGACGCTGCAGGCGGATCAGCAGGCTGCCAACCCGCAGCACCCGCAACCAGCGTAGGCCAGCCAGCGGAATGCAGCCGAGCACGTCATACCAGTGGGCGAACGGGTAGTAGTACCAGCGCGCATAACGGCGCTCGAACAGTGCGACCGTCCAGCCGAGCAGCACGTCGAGAATGAAGACCGCGACGAAGGCCAGGTCGATGTACTGGAAGTTGACCTGGATGCTTTGCTGATAGCGCTCGTGCAGTTGCGGCAGCAGGTTGGCAAGCGCTGTGTTGACCGGCTGCAGCGCGAACAGGCTGTCGAACAGGATCAGCGCCAGGTTCACGCAGACCAGCAGGACGATGAAGGCTTCCCAAGCGGCATGCAGCCCGTCGCGCCGTCGCGCCTGTTGATCCACGCGGTGCTCAGTCATCCGCGCCGGCTGCCGCGGCGGCGGGTTGCCAGAGGATCTCGCCACACCCCTGGCGCCGCGCAATCAGGCGGGCGGCGACGAACAGCGCGTCGGACAGCCGGTTCAGATAGGCCAGCAGCACCGGGCGCACGGTTTCGCTGGCATTGAGCTGCTGGCAGCGGCGCTCGGCAGTGCGCGTCACGCTGCGGCACAGGTGGGCGAGGGCGATGAGCCTGGAACCGCCCGGCAGGATGAACTCCTTGAGCGGCCCCAGCTCCTGATTCCAGCTGTCGATGGCCTGCTCCAGCCGCTCGACCTCGCTTTCCTGCAGCGCCTGGTAGTCGGGCATGGCCAGCTCGCCGCCAAGGTCGAACAGGCGGTGCTGACAAGGCCCGAACACGCTGATCAGCTCATCGAGCGCGGGCCATTGCACTTGCGCCTCAGCCAGTTCGGCAAGCAGCAGGCCGAGCTGACTGTTGAGCGTGTCGACCTCGCCCATGGCTTCCACACGGGGATGATCCTTGGCGACCCGGCGGCCATCGCCCAGGCCGGTTTCACCGCTATCGCCGGTACGGGTGTAGATCTTCGACAGTCGATTGCCCATCTTTTGGTTCCTTGTTCAGGCCGCCGGCGGCTCGCCAGGCGAACTCAGTGGCAGGCGCAGGGTAAAGGTGGAGCCATGGCCGGGTTGGCACTGCACCTCCATCTGGCCCTGGTGGTTGTTGGTAATGATGAAATACGAGACGGAAAGGCCCAGTCCGGTTCCCTGACCGACTTCCTTGGTGGTGAAAAACGGTTCGAATATGCGTTTGCGAACGTTCTCCGGAATGCCACCACCGTTGTCTTCGACCTGAATCTCCGCCCATGGCGGGTTCAGTCGAGTGCGCAGGATGATGCGTCCGCGTTCCTGAGCCTGGTTCTGGTGGATTGCCTGGGCGGCGTTCTTCAGCAGATTGAGCAGGACCTGTTCCAGTTCGTTGGCGATGCAGGGCACACGATCGATCTGCGGATCGAAGTCGCGAACGATCTCGATCGACCTGAAATCGAAACCCTCCATCAGGGCGAAATCGTTGCCGGCGATCTCCAGCGCCTGGTCGATCAGCATCGGCAGCTGACAGTCAGCCAGCTGCCGGTTGCTCATGCGGCTGAAGCTGAGCATATGGCTGACGATCTTCGCGGCCCGGGAGCCGGCCTGCTGGATGCCGTCAAGCAACTGCGGCACTTCGCGGCGTTGCAGATACTGGTTGACCGCCTCCAGACGCACACCGGTTTCCTCCGCTGCTTCGCGATTGCGTTCCAGTTCGGGCGAAAGCCGGCGGCGGATGTTCTGTGCGTTGTGCAGGATGGCGCCGAGGGGATTGTTGATCTCGTGAGCCATGCCGGCGGCCAGGCTGCCCACCGAGAGCATCTTCTCCGACTGCACCATCATCTCTTCCATGTTGATGCGCTGGGTGATGTCGTCGATGCGGATCACCACGCCGCGACCACCTGCCCCGCTTAGCGGGTAGAAGGTCAGTGCGTAGTGGTGCGGCTCGTCGTTGCGCGGCCAGGTCACCCGCTCGATCTTTTCCACCACATGCTGCTCGGAAGTGCGGCGGATCTGCGCCAGGAAGGGCTTGAGCGGCTCGAAGGCGACGAACACCGGCTGATTCAGCGCGTCGTCCAGCGGCGTTCCGGAGAGGGCACTGGCTTCCTGATTCCACTGGGTGACGTAGAGCTGCTCATCGAGGGCGATCAGCGCAGAGGGCATCGAATCGATGATGCTGTTGAGGTACTTCTGGAAACCGGTGAGTTTCTGCTCGATCTTGCTGCGAACCTGGACCTCTAGCTCCAGCTTGCGGTTGGAGTGCCGCGTTTCCTCGGCCAGCCCCTGGGCGTGATCGAAGGCTTCCTGGGCATCGTCACGGGCGCGCTTGAGCTGCTGCTCGCGAGCCTCCATGCGTGACAGCATAGTGTTGAAAGCGTCGGCCAGGCGGCCGATCTCGTCCTGGTTGCCGGGCTTGGCCCGTAGCGAATAGTTCTCCTCGCGGGTTACCTGGCGGGACAACGCTTCGAGGTCGCGAATCGGCCGCGTGATCAGCTGGCGGATCTGCCGGGCGACCAGAACCCACAGCAGCAGGCTGGCCACGAGGATCGCCAGGCTTGCGGTCAGCGTGCCGGTGTAGAACGCCCCGGGCAGTTCGCTGCTGGCGACCATCAGCAGATGCCCGGCGCTGCCGTCCGGTTGCGGCAAGCGAACCAGCAGATTGGCGCGGATCTCGCCGGCGCGCCAGTCGGCGACTGCGCTCAGCCGTTCCGGCAGACGCAGGCGCTCGCCCTGCTGGACCTGTGCCAGGCTGTTGCCGTCGTGGTCGTAGATGACCGCTGCGCGCAGCGGCGCATAGCCGTCCAGGCGTCTGAGTAACGAATTTGCCGCTTCTGGTGAGGTCAGCGCGCGCGTACTCAGTTCTTCGGTAGCGAACAGTTCGCCCAACGTATGCATGGCCTGGGGCGCTACGCTCTGCCGCGAGATCCAATAGGCGGCGCTGATGAAGGTGAGGTTGGACACCAGCAGGACCGCAGCCAGGAGGACGAGCAGGGCGAGCAGTAGCTTGCGGCCGACCGGGAGGTTTTCGAGGCGTTGACGCAGGATCATTGGCGGTACGAGGCGGCAGAGGTTTCTGCAGGGTAGCCGCGGCTCAGTCGGTGGGCAATCCGCGCTGGCGCAGGTGCTCGCGAAGACGCTGGTGCAGCGCGTGCAGCTTCGGCGTGGGCAGCCCCAGGGTTTGCGCCGTGACACAGGCGTGGCCGAGCAGATAGGCGATCTCCGTGCGGCGGCCAAGACGGACGTCCTGATGCATGGACGAGTAGTTGGCCGCCGTGGCTTCGATGACCCGTAGCACCTCGTTCTCCAGGTCGTTGGCGGCCGCTGGCTGGCCGCTGGCTACGAGTAGTCTGCCGAGTTCTTCGCTCAGCGCAGCGAGTTGCGCAGGGTGCTGCAGCAGCTCGCCGTTGCGGCAGTCATGGAGCACGGTCAGTGGATTGATTGCACAGTTCAGCGCGAGTTTGCGCCAGAGCCGCGAGAGAATTTCCGTGCTCCACGTCTGCGCGATGCTGGCCAGGTCCAGTTCGCTCAGCCAGGCAGGCGCTGCGCCGCCATGCGGGTCGCCCAGCCAGTTCTGCCCGCGGCCGGCGAACAGTACCTGGAAATCAGTCTCGCGATAGGCCCCTTCGGTGCTCGACACGAAGATGCAGCGGGCCTGCGGCCAGCGCTCGGCGATCGCTTGCTGACTGCCGAGACCGTTCTGCAGCAGGAGCAGTTCGGCACCCGGGACCAGGCGAGCGGCGACCCGGGACACAGCGGCTTCGGCATCGTAGGCCTTGCAGGCAACCAGCAGTCGTCTGATGGTGGTCGGTGCGTCGGGCAGTTCCGCGGGGATGTCGAAGCGCTCGAGATTGTCGTTCTCCCGCAGGCCGAGCCCGCCGGCGCGTTGGTATTCGTCCAGGCGTTGCGCCGAGCGCAGGATCAGCCGTACCGGCAGACCGGCACGAGCCAGCCGGGTGGCCCACAGGCTGCCGAGCGCACCGGCGCCGAGAATGTGCCAGGTCATCGACTCATGCCGACTGCTTGAGCCGGAAGGGGACGATACGGCCCGTGCTGTAGGCGCTCGGCAGCAGCGCAGCGGCACGTTCGATGATGGCCTGCGGTGTGACGGGGAGCGCGTCGGCATCGAGGCTGATCAGGCTGATGCCTGCCTTGATCGAAATGAAGCCTTCGCTGGTCTTCAGCGCGCGCAGGTTCAGACCCTCGTGCAGGCGTTTGAAGCTGCTCGGCGAGCAGCCCTTCAGGTCATCGACCAGCGCCAGCAGGCCGAACTGTTGCTCATCGATCCGGCACACCACATCCAGTGGGCGGACCAACTGCTGCAGGCGAGCGCCGATGGCACAGAGGATTTCCGCATAGACGGGCTTTCCGTAACGTTCGCGCAGTGCATTCGCGTCCGGCAGGCCGATCTGCAGGTAGTACAGCGCGGTACCACGATTCTCCATTTGCCGCAGGCTGGCGGTCAGGCGCTGCTGTAGATAGCGGCAGTTGCCCAACCCGGTCAGTGGGTCGTGCAGGCTATGTTCCTCGAGGCTGGCGACGCTTTCGGCCAGCTGATGGTTCTCCTGCTTCAGCTGCTGCAGCGAGGCGCATAGCCGGTCGGCAGCGAAGATTCTCGGCAGTAGTTGCTCGTTCATTGCCGACTTGCTGATGAAATCGTCGACGCCATGGTCGAATGCCAGGCCGAGCGCATTCTCGCTGTCGCGCCCGGTGAGCAGGATGACGTAGCTGTAGTGGCCGCTCAGGGCGTCGCGTTGTCGAATCTGCCCGGTCAGCTCGAGGCCGTCCATCTCCGGCATCAGCCAGTCGGCCAACAGCACGTGGGCAGGACGTTGCGCATGCTGCGTCAGCGCGTCAGCGGCGCTGCTGGCGAAGCGGATATCCTGGTAGCCGGCCTTGCTCAGGGCACGACCGATCATGACGCTGGAGAACTTGGCGTCATCGACCACGAGGATGCTCAGGTGGGGGTTGGGCATGGCAAGCTCAATCAGTTGGAGGGGGACGTCCTGTCACTCCGTAGGGGCGGGCGCTGAAACGTCGAAGCGTTATAATGACCGCGCTTTCTTAACCGTCAAGACACGCGCGCTCGGCTCATGCGGCCCGTCGCGCTACATAGTGGAGGAATCCCATGCCCTCGTTCGACGTGGTGTCCGAACTGGACAAGCACGAAGTCACCAACGCGATCGACAACGCGATCAAGGAACTCGATCGTCGCTACGACCTGCGTGGCAAAGGCAGCTTCGAGCAGAAGGACCTGACCGTGCAGCTGACGGCAGAAGCCGAGTTCCAATTGGAGCAGATGCTAGAGATTCTCAAGTTGAGCCTGGTCAAACGCAAGATCGATATCCAGTGCCTGGAAGTCAAGGAGCCCTATGCATCCGGCAAGACCACGAAGCAGGAAGTGACGCTGCGCGAAGGCATCGACAAGGAGCTGGCGAAGAAGATCGTCGCGCACATCAAGGACGCCAAGCTCAAGGTGCAGGCTGCCATCCAGGGCGAGCAGGTGCGCGTCACCGGCAAGAAGCGCGATGACCTGCAGGAAGCCATCGCCCTGCTGCGCGGACACGAGTTCGGCATGCCGCTGCAATTCAACAACTTCCGCGACTGATTCCCGCCGCGCTTCGGCGCACGCAACCCCGCTGTTCTCGGTGCCCGGCCCGCCGGCACCGATTCTTGAAGGAGCATCTCTGCATGGACCTCTCTATTGACTATCTGGTCGATCTCTCCGAAGCCTGGCTGCCGGTCGTTCTGCAATACGGCGCCCAGGTGACGCTGGCATTGCTGACCTTTTTATTCGGGTGGTGGCTGATCAATACGCTGACCGCCAAGGTCAGCGGCCTGTTGCAGCGGCGCAAGGTCGATCCGACCCTGCACGGTTTCATCGGCAGCCTGGCCGGTATCATCCTCAAGGTATTGTTGCTGGTCAGTGTGGCCTCAATGATCGGGGTGGAAACCACTTCGTTCATCGCCGTGATCGGTGCTGCCGGCCTGGCCATTGGTCTGGCCCTGCAGGGCAGCCTGGCGAACTTCGCCGGCGGCGTGCTGATCCTGCTGTTCCGCCCGATTCGGGTCGGCGAGTGGATCGAAGCCCAGGGCGTAGCAGGCACCGTCGATTCGATCCAGATCTTCCATACGGTGCTCAAGTCCGCCGACAACAAGACCATCGTGGTGCCCAACGGTGCTCTGTCCAACGGGCATATCACCAACTACTCCCGCGAGCCGCGGCGTCGTGCCGATATCAACGTCGGTATCGACTACGGCGCGGACATCAAGCTGGCACGGCAGATCCTGCTGGAGATCGCGCAGGATGAGCGTGTTCTGCGCGATCCCGAGCCGGTTGTGTTCGTCACCGGGCTGGGTGACAGCTCGGTCAATCTGTCGTTGCGGGTGTGGGTCGCGACCGGTGATTTCTGGCCGGTGACCTTCGGTTTCACCGAGTTGGTGAAAGAACGTTTCGACGCTGCCGGGATCGGCATTCCGTTTCCGCAGCGTGTGGTGCACCTGGTTCAGAGCTGAAGTCTTGCCTGAACGAAGCGAAGCCGGCATCTGCCGGCTTCGTCGTTTCTGCTGGTCGCCTCAGGACTGTTCCGAGGCTGCTTCGCGCTGCGCATCGCCGGGTTGCTGGCGATCTCGGCTCCATTGCCAGGCGATCAGAATCAGCGTCGGCACGCCGAGCAACGCGGTGACCAGGAAGAAGTCGCTGTAGCCGAGGTGTTCCACCATGACCCCGGAGTAGCCACCCAGCAGACGGGGCAGCAACAGCATGAGCGAACTCAGCAGCGCGTACTGGGTGGCCGAGAACTTCAGGTTGGTCAGGCTGGACAGGTAGGCGACGAAGGCGGTGGAGGCGAGGCCGCCGCTGAAGTTGTCGCAGGAGATGGTGACGATCAACATGTTCAGGTTCGCGCCCATCTCCACCAGCAGCATGAACATCAGGTTGGTCGCCGCGGAGGCGACGCCACCGATGAACAGGATCGACAGGATGCTGAAACGCACGATCAGCAAACCGCCGAAGGCCGCTCCCAGCAGCGTCATCACCAGCCCGAACAGCTTGCTTACGCTGGCGATCTCGTCCTTGGAAAAACCCTGATCGATGTAGAACACGTTGGCCATCACGCCCATCACCGTGTCCGACATGCGATAGGTGGCGATCAGCCCCAATAGCAGCAGCGCTTGCCAGCGGTAGCGCACGATGAAATCGGTGATCGGCGTCAGCACCGGCCCCATCAGGATGCGCCCGGGTGCCGACAGGCAGCCCCAGCAGATCAGCAGGTACATGGTGCCGCGCGGCCAGTAGCCGCCCCAGTAGGACTGGAACATGCCGGTAGTGGAAACCATCAGGATGATCAGCACGATTACCGACACGGCCTGGTGGGCGAAGTCGAAGCGCACCGGTCGCTGGCGTTGCTTGGCTTGACTGAAGATATGCCGTACCGGGACGAACAGCGCCCGGCCCACCGGCGATACGCTGCCGAGGATGAACAGTGCGTACAGCGTGGCGCGCGGCCAGGCCTGGGCGATCAGCGCATTGATCATCGCCGGCACCGAGACCAGCAGCACCAGCAGCAGGCCGACCGCGGCCAGCTGATGATTGAAGGTGTAGCGCGAGGGCTCGTTGGGCAGTGGCGCGGCTACGTCCGGCTCGCGGATCACCAGACTGGTGATCAGGCCGGGCAGTATCAGCAGCGCGAAGACGAAATAGGTCGTGGTCCAGGCCGCCTGGTTGTAGTCGAGGCTGCTCGAACCCAGCCATTCGGCGAGAAAGAGGGCGCCGGCGCTGGCGAGCAGCATGGCGATGCGATAGCCGGTCATGTAACTGGCGGCGAGGGTCGCCTGCAGCTTGTCCTCGACGATCTCCAGGCGATAGGCGTCGATGGCGATGTCCTGGGTGGCCGACGAGAATGCCACGACCACCGCCAGGGCGATGAGCATCGTCAGGTTGTGCTGCGGGTTGCAAAGGGCCATGCCAATCAGGCCGACGGCGATCAATGCCTGCGACAGCACCAGCCACGAGCGGCGTCGGCCCAATGCGCCGATCCAGGGCAGCCGCCATTGGTCTAGCATCGGCGACCACACCCACTTGAAGGCGTAGGCCAGGCTGATCCAGCTGGCGAAGCCGATGGTTTCCCGCGAGACGCCCGCTTCGCGCAGCCATACCGACAGTGTGGAGAACACCAGAACGGCGGGAAGACCCGCAGCGAAACCCAGCAACAGCAGGGCTAGCGTAGCGGGGCTGGCGTAGGCGGCTAGCGCATCGCGCCAGGTTTCACGGGACATACATCGAGGTTCTGCACGGATTGGACGAAGGGCGCACTCTAACCGCTGTGCTCCGTCGAATGCCAGCCATGCCGACGCATGTCCACTCGGTCGTTGACGATGGTCAGGCCCTCTGCCCGTAGGCGCACCCGCTGTTCGTGACCTGCTGCTGTTCCGGCTGGCAGGCTGAGGCGGCCGCCGGCGGCAATCACCCGATGCCAGGGGAGTGTGGTGTCGTCGGGCAGCTGCGACATCAGCCGACCGACCCAACGTGCAGCCCGGCCGAGCCCCGCCATGGCGGCCAGCTCGCCATAACTCACCACCTTGCCGGGCGGGATCTGCGACATCACCAGATAGACGGCAGCTCGGCGCGTTTCAGCGTCGGCGGATGGCGGCAGCAGCGGTGCGTGGTCATTCATGCTGGGGCTTCCGGGGAGGTAAATCGGCGGGCCGGAGAACTCGGGTTCCGTTCGGCGGTCTGTGCTTGCTGTGGTTAGACGCATAGGGATAATGCCAGCCTTTCAACCGACCCAGACCTGATTTCAATACCCGTATGTTCCCCAGAACCCTGCTTTGCGTGACCCTCTCCGCTCTGGCTCTGCCATCGTTCGCCGACACCGTATGGCTGAAGAACGGCGATCGCCTGACCGGCAAGATCAGTGTGCTCGACGGCGGCAAGCTGCTCATCGAAACCGAGTATGGCGGTTCGATTCCGCTGAAGTGGAGCAAGATCGCCACGCTGGAAAGCGACCAGAAACTGCTGATCAAGCAGGACGACGTGACCGGCGAGGTCGCTCAGTCCCTGCAGGCAGCCGACGAGGGCAAGGTCGTCATCGCCAACGGTGCCGCGCCGCGCACGGTGGAGCTGGCGAGCATCACCCAGATCATCCATCCCAAACCGCTGATTCAGGATTTCACCTGGAGCGGCAACGTCGATGTGGCGATGGACTACAAGCGTGCCGAAACCGATACGGATGACTATGACGTCTCCTTCGACACCAAGGCGCGGCACGGGCTGTGGCGCCACAACGGCACCGGCAACTACAACCGCGAGTACCGCGACGGCGTGACGGTCACCGACAACTGGGATGCCGAGTACGCGCTGGACCGCTTCCTCGATCAGCACTGGTTCTGGCAGGGGCGGTTGAGCTACAAGCGCGACCAGATCGAGGACGTGCGCCGTCAGCGCACCATCGGTACCGGTCCCGGTTACCAGTTCTGGGACAACGAGCTGGGCGCCTTCTCCCTGGCAGGGCTGATCAACCGTAGCGACTACGAGTTTGCCGACGGCGAAAAGGAGAACTTCTACCTGGCGGTGATGAAGTGGGACTACAACCGCTACCTGGTGGGCAAGACCTTCGAGCTGTTCAGTACCGGCGAACTCGGCAAGCCGCTGGAGAACGTGGCCGATTACGCGCTCGATGCCGAGGTCGGCCTGCGTTACAAGGTGACCGACTGGGCTTCGCTGAACATGAAGGCAGAGAAGGACATCATCAGCGGTGCCGACAACGATCTCGACTTGACCCGCTACAGCATCGGTTTCGGCGTGGGCTGGTAAGCCTTATCGATCCGGTGTGCATATATAAGAAAGGCAGCCATCTGGCTGCCTTTCTTCTTTGGCCCTGACGCCCCGATCAGAGACGCAGCCCGCCGTCCAGTTCGAGGATGCGGCCGGTGTAATAGTCGTTCTCGAAGATGTACGCCACCGAGTGGGCGATCTCCGCCGGCTTGCCCATGCGCTTGAGCGGAATGCCGGACGTCATTTTCTCCAGGGCTTCGGGCTTCATGCTGGCGACCATCTCGGTCTCGATGAAGCCGGGCGCCACGCCTGCCACGCGAATGCCGTAGCGCGCCAGCTCCTTGGCCCAGACCACGGTGGCCGAGGCCACGCCGGCCTTGGCCGCGGAGTAGTTGGTCTGGCCCATGTTGCCGGCGCGGGAGATCGACGAGATGTTGATGATCGCGCCTTCGCTCTTCAATTCGACCATCTTCGCCGCGACTTCGCGGGTGCAGAGGAACACGCCGGTGAGGTTGACGTCGATCACCGCCTGCCACTGCGCCAGGCTCATCTTGCTGATCTCGCCGTCCTTGACCTTGAGCAGCAGGCCGTCGCGCAGGATGCCGGCATTGTTCACCAGGCCATGCAGGCCGCCGAAGTCTTCGGCCACGCGCGTGACCATGTCGCTGACCTGCTCTTCGTTGGCGACATTGCACAAGTAGGCGCGTGCCTCGCCGCCGCCGGCCTTGCAGGCGGCGACGGCCTCGTCCAGACGCTCCTGGTTGAGGTCCACCAGCGCCAGTCGCGCGCCCTTGCTCGCCAGGTACTCGGCCATGGCCCGGCCGAGGCCCTGGCCGCCGCCAGTGACGATGATGACCTTGTCTTGCAGTTGCATGCGCGTCTCCTGTTGTCCTTGTAAGGCGGGAACGACGCCCGCCAGGGAAATCGTTATGCTGGGCGCTCCGTCGTCCCGGACCCGTCTCGAGGAGCCACAGGTGAGCGCCGAAGCCCGCAAGCATGCCCGACAACTCCTGCTCAAGGAATACCGCGGTGTGCTCTCCACCCATTCCCAGGCCATGCCCGGCTTTCCGTTCGGCTCGGTCGTGCCGTACTGCCTGGACGCCAATGGCTGGCCGCTGATCCTCATCAGCCGGATCGCCCAGCACACCCGCAATCTCAAGGCCGACGGGCGCTGCTCGTTGCTGGTCGGCGAGCGCGCCGCCGAGGACGTGCAGGCGGCGGGTCGGCTCACGCTGCTGGCCGAGGCCCGCCAGCTCGACGACGCGGCGACGGTCGAGGCGGCTGCGCAGCGTTATTACAGCTACTTCCCCGAATCGCAGGATTACCACCGCGTACACGACTTCGACTTCTGGGTACTGGAACCGGTGCGCTGGCGCTACATCGGCGGTTTCGGTGCGATCCATTGGCTGGATCAGGTCGCATTGGCCAACCCCTTCGCGGCGGAGAACGGCGAGGTGGAGCGGGGCATGGTCGAGCACATGAATGACGATCATGCCGCGGCCATCGCGCACTATGTCGAACAGGCCGGGCTGCCACGCGAATCCGCGGCGCGGATGACCGGCATCGACAGCGAAGGCTTCCACCTGCGCATCGGCCAGGCGCTGCATTGGCTAGCCTTCCCCGAACCCTGCGCGACGCCCGGGGCGGTGCGGCAGGCGTTGGTGGCGATGGCGCGTCGCTGAGGTGATTCAGCTTGGCTTCAGCGGCGCCGCGCATAATCCGGTTACAGGGCTTTTTTCACCCGGGTTGAATTAGACCCGGGATGCCGCCATCTACAGAGGACTGGAAGCTGATCTTCCGCCAAGGACCATCGATGCGAATCTTTTTTGTGCTGTTTCTGTTGTTTCCGCTGGCCGAGCTGTATGTGCTGATCAAGGTCGGCAGCTCCATCGGCGCGCTGGCCACCATCCTGCTGCTGGTGCTCAGTGGCATCGCCGGTGTCCTGCTGCTGCGTCTGGCCGGTTTCGCCACCGCCTGGCGTGCCCGCGAGCGCCTGGCGCGCGGCGAGCTACCCGAGCGCGAGATGCTGCAGGGTCTGATGATGGCTATCGGCGGCGGGCTGCTGTTCCTGCCCGGCTTCATCAGCGACGTGCTGGCGCTGATCGTGCTGTTCCCGCCGACCCGCAACTTCCTCTTCCGTCAGATCAACCGGCGCATGGAGGCGCAGGTGCGCCGCCAGCGCGCCTTTGCCGATGACTTGCAGGCGCGGTCCAACCCGCAGCGGCCGAATGTGATCGAAGGCGAATGGGAGCGGCGCGATCAGGACAAATGATCCGCTCGCTCGAAGACCGGCATGCCAGCAGGCATGCCGGTTTGCATTTGTAGCCATGAAAATTTCATCCGCGCCCCTTGAAATGCTCTTGAACGCCCGCATGTAGCGGACACCGCAAGGTCGCTGTCGTGTTCGACAGTCCGTCTTCTGCGGCTCGCGTTGCGGGCCGCAACCGGCACCGCCGGATTTGCCCAACCCGCCGATGAAGGGTCATCGGCATGGAACCACTCTACTAGGAGAGATCGACAATGAAGCTTCGTCCTCTGCATGACCGCGTCGTGATTCGTCGCAGCGAAGAAGAAACCAAGACCGCAGGCGGCATCGTCCTGCCGGGCTCCGCTGCCGAAAAGCCGAACCGTGGCGAAGTCGTTGCTGTGGGTACCGGCCGTGTGCTGGACAACGGCGAAGTGCGCGCTCCGGCCGTGAAGGTTGGTGACAAGGTGGTCTTCGGCCCTTACTCCGGCAGCAATACCGTCAAGGTCGACGGCGAAGACCTGCTGGTGATGAGCGAGAACGAAATTCTCGCTGTCATCGAAGCCTGATCACCCGCGAATCTCCATCGATAATTCAAGAATTGAGGATCAATCAACATGGCTGCTAAAGAAGTCAAATTCGGCGATTCCGCACGCAAGAAAATGCTGGTCGGCGTGAACGTCCTGGCTGATGCGGTAAAAGCGACCCTCGGCCCGAAAGGCCGTAACGTGGTGCTGGAAAAGAGCTTCGGTGCTCCGACCATCACCAAGGACGGCGTTTCCGTCGCCAAGGAAATCGAGCTGAAGGATCGCTTCGAGAACATGGGCGCCCAGCTGGTCAAGGACGTTGCCTCCAAGGCCAACGACGAGGCCGGTGACGGCACCACCACCGCCACCGTGCTGGCCCAGGCCATCGTCAACGAAGGCCTGAAGGCCGTCGCTGCCGGCATGAACCCGATGGACCTGAAGCGCGGCATCGACAAGGCGACCATCGCCATCGTCGCCGAGCTGAAGCAGCTGGCCAAGCCGTGCACTGACTCCAAGGCCATCGCCCAGGTCGGCACCATCTCCGCCAACTCCGACGAGTCCATCGGCCAGATCATCGCCGAGGCCATGGAGCGCGTGGGCAAGGAAGGCGTGATCACCGTTGAGGAAGGTTCGGGCTTCGAGAACGAGCTGTCCGTTGTCGAGGGCATGCAGTTCGACCGCGGCTACCTGTCGCCGTACTTCATCAACAAGCCGGACACCATGGTTGCCGAGCTGGACAACCCGCTGCTGCTGCTGGTCGACAAGAAGATCTCCAACATCCGCGAACTGCTGCCGGTGCTGGAAGCCGTTGCCAAGGCCGGTCGTCCGCTGCTGATCGTTGCCGAAGACGTGGAAGGCGAAGCCCTGGCCACCCTGGTGGTCAACAACATGCGCGGCATCGTCAAGGTCGCTGCGGTCAAGGCACCGGGCTTCGGTGATCGCCGCAAGGCCATGCTGCAGGACATCGCCATCCTGACCGGCGGTACCGTGATTTCCGAAGAAGTCGGCCTGAGCCTGGAAACCGCTACCCTGGAGCACCTGGGTAACGCCAAGCGCGTCGTGCTGAACAAGGAAAACACCACCATCATCGACGGCGCTGGTGCCCAGGCCGACATCGAAGCTCGTGTGGCGCAGATCCGCAAGCAGATCGAAGACACCACCTCCGACTACGACAAGGAAAAGCTGCAAGAGCGTCTGGCCAAGCTGGCTGGCGGTGTTGCCGTGATCAAGGTCGGTGCCGGTACCGAAGTCGAGATGAAAGAGAAGAAGGCCCGCGTCGAAGACGCCCTGCATGCGACCCGTGCGGCCGTTGAAGAAGGCGTGGTGCCTGGCGGTGGCGTGGCTCTGGTACGTGCCCTGCAGGCCATCTCCGAGCTCAAGGGTGACAACGAAGACCAGAACGTCGGTATCGCGCTGCTGCGTCGTGCCGTCGAAGCTCCGCTGCGTCAGATCGTTGCCAACGCCGGCGGCGAGCCGAGCGTGGTGGTCGACAAGGTCAAGCAGGGCTCGGGCAACTACGGCTTCAACGCTGCGTCCGACACCTACGGCGACATGATCGAGATGGGTATCCTCGATCCGGCCAAGGTCACTCGTTCCGCGCTGCAGGCTGCTGCTTCCATCGGCGGTCTGATGGTGACTACCGAAGCCATGGTTGCCGAAGTGGTAGAAGACAAGCCGGCCCCGGCCATGCCGGACATGGGCGGCATGGGTGGCATGGGCGGCATGATGTAAGCCGACCGGCCCCTTGGCTCCATAAAAAGAACCCCGCCTCGTGCGGGGTTTTTTTTGCGTGCCGTTAAGTGCATCCTCGACCGTTCGTCAAAAAGAACGCAGGAATTAACTAGCTGAGCTACGGTCAATTAACCACCGCCTAATCAAGGGTTTACGCCATGAAGCTGGAAATCGCTCGAGGATTGTTCCTCATCGGCGCGCTCGGAGTGACCACGCTTTGCGTAGCGGCATGGAATGAGCCCGGAGCGACACTGGTGCAGAGCAGCGAAAGCCGCAGCTATTGCCCGTTGCCGCCAGGCAGCAAATCCCGCTTCGAGGCGGCGCGCCCCGATCAGGATCTGCTCCTGCTTCTCTACGGCCTGTCACAAGGCATGCGCTAACGCCTCTGGCGTCAGGCGATGCCGGGCGCGGCGGCCGACTGCGGTGCCTTGTCCGGTCTGGCCAGCAGTTCATAGACGGCAGGCAGCACGAACAGCGTGAACAGCGTGCCCACCGACATCCCGGTGGCGATCACCAGGCCGATGTCGAACCGGCTGACGGCGCCGGCCCCACTGGCGATGATCAGCGGCACCATGCCGAACACTGTCGCTGCGGTGGTCATCAGCACCGGCCGCAGGCGAATCGCCGCCGCTTCTTCCACCGCTTCGCGGCGGCTCAGGCCGCGCTCACGACGCAGCTGGTTGGCGAACTCGACGATCATGATGCCGTGCTTGCTGATCAGACCGATCAGCGTCACCAGGCCCACCTGGGTATAGATGTTCATGCTCGACAGGCCGAGGAACAGCGGCACCAGCGCCCCGCACACGGACAACGGTACGGTGACCAGGATCACCAGCGGATCGCGGAAGCTCTCGAACTGTGCGGCCAGGACCAGGAAGATCACCGCCAGCGCCAGGGCAAAGGTCAGGTACAGCGCATTGCCTTCCTGCACGTACTGCCGCGACGCGCCGGCGTAATCGAAGCTGAAGCCCTCCGGCGCTTCCTCGCGGGCGATGGTCTGCAGCGTTTCGATCGCCTCGCCCATGCTGACGATGGGAAAGCCCTGGATCATCGCGGCGTTGAGCTGCTGGAACTGCTTGAGTTGAGTCGGCCGGGCGCGGTCGCGTACCTTGATCAAGGTCGAGAGCGGCAGCATCTGGCCCTGCTGGTTGCGCACGTAGTAGTTGCTCAGCCAGTCGGGGTTGTCGCGGTAGGCGCGTTCGACCTGGGCGATGACCTTGTAGCTGCGGCCCTCGATGGTGAAGCGGTTGATCTCGCCCTCGCCGAGCAGGGTGCTCAGGGTCAGGCCGAGGTCTTCCATGGAGACGCCCATCTGCGCGGCCTTCTCGCGGTCGATCTCGACCACGATCTCCGGCTTGTCGAACGCCAGGTCCACATCGAGGAAGGCGAACTTGCCGGACTCCTCGGCGCGCTTGCGGATGCGCTCGGTCACCTGCAGCAGCGTTTCGTAGTCGTTGGCCGTATTGATCACGAACTGGAACGGCAGGCCTTCGCCGGTGCCGGGCAGCGAAGGCAGGTTGAAACCGAAGATCTGCAGGCCGGGCAGGCGATCGAGCTTGGCCTGTACCTCGGGCAGGATTTCCATCTGCGAGCGCTCGCGCTCGTCCCAGGGCTTGAGCAGGAAGCCGCCAATGCCGCTCTGCACGCCATCGAAGCCGTTGATCTGGAACCAGGAGTAGTACTCCGGGAAGCTCTTGAATATCTCCAGGAACTGGTCGGTGTAGGCGTTCAGGTAGTCCAGGTTGGCGGTCTTCGGTGCGCTGGCCATCATGAAGACGATGCCCTGGTCCTCCTCGGGCGCCAGTTCGCTCTCGGTGAACATCAGCAGCACCGGAATCAGTGCCAGCACCAGCACGGCGAACACCAGGACCACCGGGCGGGTGTTGAGGGTGCCGTGCAGGGCGCGCTGGTAGCGCTGCTTGAGGCGTTCGAACAGCTCATCCAGGCGATGGGCGAAGCCGCTGGGGTTCTCTTCGTGGCGCAGCAGCTTCGAACACATCATCGGCGATAGCGTCAGCGCCACCACGCCGGAAATCAGCACGGCGCCGGCCAGGGTGAGGGCGAACTCCTGGAACAGCGCACCGGTCAGCCCCTGCAGGAAGCCGATGGGTGCATAGACCGCAGCCAGGGTGATGGTCATCGAGACCACCGGCATGGCGATCTCCCGGGCGCCGTCGAGCGCCGCCTGGAACGGCGATTTGCCCTGCTCGATGTGTCGGTGGATGTTCTCCACCACGACGATGGCATCGTCCACCACCAGGCCGATCGCCAGCACCATGGCCAGCAGCGTCAGCAGGTTGATCGAGTAGCCCATCGCCTGCATGAAGAACAGCACGCCGATCATCGACAACGGGATGGTCACCACCGGAATCAGCACCGTGCGCAGCGAGCCGAGGAACAGGAAGACCACGACGATCACGATCACCGCGGCCTCGGCCAGGGTCTTCACCACCTCGTCGATGGAGGCCTGGATGAACTCGGTAGCGTCGTAGGCGATGGTCGCCTTCAGGCCCGGCGGCAGTTGTGCCTCGATCTGCGGCATGATCGCGCGCACTTCCTTGATCACGTCCAGCGGGTTGGCGCTGGGCGTGCCCTTGATACCGATATAGACCGAGGGAATACCGTCGAACGAGCTGATCGAGTTGTAGCTTTCGGCGCCCATCTCCACCCGTGCCACATCGCCCAGCAGGACGCGGCTGTCGCCCTGGGTCTTGAGCGGGATGGCGGCGAACGCTTCCGGCGTCTTCAGCTCGGTGTCGGCGTTGATGCTGGTGACCACGTACTGGCCTTTCACTTCGCCGGCCGCCGAGAGGAAGTTGTACTTGCGCACCGCCTCGTTCACGTCGCTGGCGGAAACCCCATAGGCCGCGAGCTTTACCGGGTCCAGCCAGAGGCGCATGGCGAACACCTGGTTGCCGAGGATTTCCGCCTCGGCCATGCCCGGCAGCGTCGCCAGCTTGGGCTGGATGACCCGCGACAGGTAGTCGGTGATCTGCGGGTTGCTCAGCTGGTCGCTGTAGAAGCTGATGTACATCAGCGCGGTGGAGTCGGCCGCCTGCTTGTTCAGCACCGGGTCCTCGGCATCTTGCGGCAGCTGGTTCTTCACCGAGTTGGCCTGGCTGAGCAGCTCGGTGTAGAGGCGATCGGTGTCGGCGCCGATGCGCGCGTAGACCGAGATCACCGAAGCGTTCTGCTGGCTGACCGAGGTCATGTAGTCCACCCCTTCGGCGCTGGCAAGACTCTGCTGCAACGGCTGGGTGATATAGCCCTGAATGGTTTCGGCGTTGGCGCCGGGGTAGGCGGTGGTCACCGTGATCAGCGCGCTTTCCATCTGCGGGTACTGGCGAATGGTCAGGCTGTTGAAGGCCTGGATGCCGAGCAGCACGATCAGCAGGCTGATGACGCTCGCCAGTACCGGGCGGCGGATGAAGGGATCGGTGAAGGCCATGGGCAAGTCCCTGGAACTGTTCGATGTGGCGCTACCGCCGGAGCGGCAGGCCGCTTATTCGGACGCCGGCTCGGCGCCGTCCAGCTTGAGCGTGCGGCTCTCGGCGATAGCGACATGGATGCCGCTGTCGAGCTTGAGCTGGCCGGCAGTGATCACCTGTTCGCCGCCTTCCAGGCCGTCGAGAATGACCACCAGGCCGTCGCGACGCTCCCCCGTGCTGACGAAACGGCGCTCGACTACCAGGTACGGCTCGTCGCTGCTGACCCCCTCCGGCGGCGTGCCTTCGGTGACCAGCAGTACCGAGTTGCCGTACAGGGTGTAGGTGACGGCGGTTTCCGGCACCACCACTTGCGCGGTTTCGGTCGGTAGCAGCACCTGCAGGTCGGCGAACATGCCGGGCAGCAGGCGGCCGTCGGGGTTGGCCAGTTCAGCGCGCACCTGCACGTTGCGCGTTGTGGTTTCCACCTTCGGGTTCAGCGCGGTGATTTCGCCTTCGAAACGCTCGTTCGGGTAGGCCGCCACGCGCAGCTGCACTTTCTGCCCGAGTGCCAGCAGCGGCACATGCTGTTCGGCCAGGAAGAAGTCGACGTACAGCGTGGACAGGTCCTGAAGCGTGGCGATCGGCGTACCGGCAGCGAGGTAGTCGCCGACATCCACCTGGCGGATGCCGATGGTGCCGGAGAAGGGCGCCAGCACACGCTTTTTCGCCAGGCTGGCGCGCAACTGGGCGACGCTGGCCTCGGCCTTCTGCGACTGGGCGTTGAGGCGGTCGTACTCGCTGCGGGAAATGGCCTGGCGGTCGAGCAGGCTGCGGGCGCGCTGGAACTCCAGGCGGGACAGGTTCAGGTCGGCCTCGGCGCTGGCCAGGCTGGCCTGCTCCACTTCACTGTCCAGCAGCACGATGGCCTGGCCCTTGCTGACCTTCTCGCCGGACTGGAACTGCACGTCACTGATGGTGCCGGCAATCTCGACGCTGAGGTCGATGCCCTGCGATGCCTTGAGCGTACCGATCGCCGGCAGGCGGCTCTGCCAGTCCATGCGCCGGGCGACCTCCGCCTCGACGTTGATCGCCGGCTTGGGCGCTTGGAACTGCTGAATCTGTTGGTAGATCGAGTTGAACTTGAAGGCGGCGAGGATCGCAACGACGACGCCCACCGCGCCCAGCATGAACAGCATGCGGCGCAACATTTTCCGATTTCCTTGGAGATGTGAGCCGGCTGTCTACTGCCGTGATCGAGGCAGCCGTTCGAACGTCCGGTCAGCGTCGCTTGGACGATGGCTGCACTGGGGCAGCCGAACCGGGGAGGGAGGAACTTAGCCCCGAATCGGAGGCAAGTAAAGGGGGAGAGAGGGCGCATGACTGCTGAAATGCGGGGCGGGCGACAGACTGTCGAGCCGCCCCGCTGATCGTCAGCCTGCGAGGCGGCGGGTAACCTCGGTAAGCTGCGCCGACAATCCGTGCAGGTTCTGGCTGGCGGCTTCGGTGCGTTCGACGTTCTGCTGGTTGGTGGTGGCGATGGACGTGATCTCGGTGAGGTTGCGCGAGATATCCTCGGCCACGGCGGTCTGCTCCTCGGCTGCGGTGGCGATCTGGCGGTTCATGTCGCGGATCGCTTCGACCGCTTCAGTGATGCGTTGCAGCATCTGGCCTGCTTCGGTCACCTGGCCGACGCCCTGTTCGCTGCGCGCCTGGCCGCTCTCGATGGCGCGCACGGCGTTGCTCGCGCCGGTCTGCACGGTGTCGATGATCTGGTGGATTTCGGCGGTGGATTCCGCGGTGCGCTGGGCCAGCGTGCGTACCTCGTCGGCGACCACGGCAAAGCCGCGGCCGGCGTCGCCCGCGCGAGCGGCCTCGATGGCGGCATTGAGCGCGAGCAGGTTGGTCTGGTCGGCGATGCCGCGGATCACTTCCAGCACCTTGCCGATGCGCCCGCTGTCACCCTCCAGGCGGCGGATGACGTCTGCCGTGCTGGCGATCTCGTTGCTCATATCGGTGATCGTGGCGATGGTGCCGCGCATCACCGCTTCACCCTGTTGGGCGGAATGGTCAGCGTCGTCGGCAGCCTGCGCGGCTTCGGCGGCATGCCGGGAGACTTCCTGAGCGGTCGCGGACATCTCGTGCATCGCCGTGGCGACCTGATCGGTACGCGAGAACTGCTCGCGGGCGCCGTTGGCCATCAGCCTGGCGATGGCGTTCAGCTCGCCGCTGGCACTGTCCAGATTCGAGGTGCTCTGCTGCAGGCGGGTGAAGGTATCGGCGAGGAAGTCGCGCAGCACGTTGGCGGCGGCGGCGAGGCGGCCCAGTTCGTCGCTGCGGCTGGCATCCACGCGGTCGGCGAACTTGCCCTGGCTGAGGCGCGCGATGTGCTCGATCAGGTTGCGAATCGGTTCGATGATCCGGCGATTGACCAGCCACAGGCTGAACAGCGCCACCACCACGCTGGCGAGGATCATGATGATCGGGCCGAAGGATGCGGTGCTCTGTGCGTCGGCACGGATGGTCTCCGAGCGCTGCGCGGCGGCGTCTCCCAGCTGTTCGACCAGCTCGCTCAGCTGAGCGCTGGTCGCCCGGTCGATACCGGCGACCGCGGCGTCCCCGGCGAGCGGGTCGCTGTCGGCGGCAATGTAGGCATCCAGGCCCTTGCGATAGGCAGCACCGAGAGTGCGGTGCTCGCCGCGCAGGCTCTCGATCTGCTTGGCCAACTCCGGCTCATCGGCGCTCAATACCAGCAGGTCGCCGAGAATCTTCTGTACCTTGGCTTCCTGGGCCTCGAACTGGCTCCAGTAGCGGTTGCGCTGCTCGGGCTGCTTGCCGCGCAGCAGTACGTTCTTCCATTCCTGGACCTGCACCTTGAACTCGAGGTTGGCCTCGTCGATCAGCTGCACTTCGGCCAGCGGGCCGTCGAGCAGCGTCTGGAAGTGGTCGATGTTGTTGCTGAGCAGGCGAATGCAGGCTAGGGCGATGAGGAGGGTCAGCAGCAAGCTGCCGCCGATCAGCGCGAGGATCTGTGCGCGCAGGGATTTATGAAGCATGGGCAAGGTCTCGTCATTTGAGAAAACGTCAATGAGCATCCCTGCCGTTGCCCAGCATCATCGGCCGGGTGACGTTTTTCTTGAGCTAGACGATGCGCAAATGGTTGTCCCAGAGCCCGGCCGGCATTTTCAGGTGGCTGCTGACGATATGCGCGCCCCGGCAGTCGAACAGCCGGCAGCGGCCCTGTCCGGAGCTGACGACGAAGCCTTCGGTAACTGCAGCGACACCCGCGCAGTCGGGCAGATGGGTCTCCTGACGCAGCTCTGCGGAGTCCAGGTCCCAGAAGAACACCTTGTTGCCACGCGGTGCGGTGACGGCCAACAGGCGTAGTTCATCGTGAATGGCCAGGCTCGCGGTGTACTGGTTCATGCTCTGCCGCTGCGCCTCGCCGAGTGGGAAATGCTGGAACGGCTGACCCGGACGCTTGATCGCCAACAGCGGGATGCGGTCCATGGCGTCGCCTTCGTACTGCTGGCCGCTGACGATGGTGCCGTCCGCCGCAACCGCGAGGTGACGCACGCTGTTCATCTGCTCGGGCAACTGTTCCTTGCTCACCAGGCTGCCATCGCGGCGCAGCAGCACCAGGCTCGGCTCCATGGCGTCGAGATTCATCATCTCGCGGCTGTCGGCCTCGGTGCGGATGCCGCCGTTGGCGATGACCAGGGTTTCGTGGTCGGGCATCCACAATAGTTGGTGCGGGCCGATGCCATGGGTGGCATGTTCGCCGACCCGCACGAGCTGCCGGCCGTCCAGGCGGTAGACACCGAGTACTCCGCGGCCTGGGTCGGCGGTGTCGTTCTCGGTGGCGTAGAACCATTCGCCGTCGCGATGGAACACGCCGTGGCCGTAGAAATGGCGATCCTTCGGCGAGACCAGCACCTGCAAGAGCTGCCCGTCGCGTGAGTCGATCAGGTAGCTCTCGCGGCTCGGGCGGCGGCCGACGAAGACCGCCAGCGGCAGGTAGGGGTGCGGATAGACGTCGTGGCAGCGTTCGGCGACCGGGGTGGCGAACACCTGACTGCCATCGAGCCGATAGCCGACGGCGTAGTGCTGGCCGTCATTGCCATCACGGGCCGAGAGCAGCACCGGTTGCCCGCCGTTACGCGTCAGCGACCAGCCGGCAATTCCGCCGGCGGCCAGCATGGCACCACCGAGGCCGAGCAGGGTTCGACGCTTCATGTTCAGTCTCCGTCGTGGGCGTTGAAGCCGATCTGCACACCTAGCGCGCGGGCCAGCTCCAGCTGATGCAGGCGGTGCAAACGGTCGATTCGCGCGTACAGCTCGTCGAGTTGTGCTCGACCCTCTTGCTCGGCGAGCAACTTGCCGAACGGCTGCTTCAGGCTTGCCAGCTGCTGCAGCACCTCGCCGTAGCTGGCATCGATACGTGCAGCCAGTTCGCTCTGCTCTTGGCCCAACAGCGCGCGCAGCCCGTTCTGCTCGGCGCCTGACCACAAACGCTCGGCGCCCTTGACCGCGGCCTCGATGCTGCCGAGCGTCGTGTCGCTACGCCAGCCTTCGGCCTGGTAGGGCTGCGGATGACCCTTGGACTGCCGGCCAAGGGGCGCGCCGAGTTTCTTCTTCAGGCCATCGAGGGCGGTGACCTGTATCCGCAGTAGCTCGGCAATGGCCTCGTTCGGTTCGGCATAGCGCTCGTTGGGAAAGCTACGCAGCTGGTCGGTCATGCCGTCCTTGTCCTGCCAGCGCTGCAGCACGCCCGCGGCGAGTTTCTGCTGATGTTCGCCGATAGCCGCCAGCAGCGGACAATACCGGGCCTTGGTGGCCTGGTCGTTCAGATCGATGCTGCGGTCGAACAGGATGTATTCGTAGGCACTCAGTCCCTGGACCACTACGCTGGCATTGTCGAGGTCGGCCTGGCTGAGGTCGGGTTTGGCTTCGAGCAGGGCGCCGACCTGACGCGCGACCAGGTTCTTCTTGTCCGGCCAGAACTGGACCTGCCAGGCCAGATTGCCCTCGCCCAGCGGGCCGATCAGCAGGGGCTGCAGGCCCGCCCAGGCTGTTTGGGCGTGCACGAAGGCTTCGCGCGCCTCCTCCAGCGTCTGGTTGTCGGCACAATAAGCGATGGCGCTCGCCGCGAGGCGACGATCCACTTCCGACCATTGGGTGTAGGCGGGTAGCAGCACGTCATCGGCCAGCGCCTTGCTGGTTTCCACTTGCGGATCGGCCGGGGTGCAGGCGCTCAGTAGGAGCGCGGCGAGCAATCCGCCGCTGGCGATGCGCAAGGAATTCGAACGGATCATGGTGTCCTCTTTGGCGGAGCCGGTTTGCAGGCCTGCAGCGATACGCAAGCCCGGCTGAATGTTGGATCTGGAGACTCAGAGCGACTCCAGGAAGCTCAGCAGCGCGTCACGCTCCTGCTGGTCGAAGCCGAGCACGACCTGGCGTGCTTTTTCCGCCTCGCCACCGTGCCAGAGTATCGCTTCGAGCAGGTTGCGGGCGCGGCCGTCATGCAGGAACTGGCTGTGGTCGCTGACCGTCCGGGTCAGGCCGATGCCCCAGAGCGGTGGGGTGCGCCACTCGCGACCGCTGGCCTCGAACTCGGGGCGATGGTCGGCCAGGCGTTCGCCCATGTCATGTAGCAGCAGGTCGGTATATGGGCGGATCAGCTGGTTGGCCAGCTCCGGTTCCGCCGCGTCGGCAGCGGTGGTGAACTGTGGCACATGGCAGCTTTGGCAGCCGGCCCGGTGGAACAGCGTCTTGCCGGCCAGGACCTGGGGATCGCCGACGTTGCGCCGCGCCGGCACGCCGAGGTTGCGCGTGTAGAACAGCACCTGGGCAAGGATGTTGTCGCTGACTTCCGGCTCGCCACCGTGGGGCATCGCCAGGCAATCGGTCTGGCGCTCCGTGCAGCTGTTTCCGCTGAAGAGGCTGGTGGACAAGCCCATGTCGTTGAAGAAGGCGTCGGCATTCTGCTGATTGAGGCTCGGTTGCCCGGCCTTCCAGCCGAAGCGACCCATCACGGTCTCCCGGGTGGTCTGATCGAAAACCCGATTGGGGCGCCCGGAGATGCCGTCACCGTTGCGGTCGTCCGGGTCGGCATTGGCCAGCAGTGCTTGCTCGGGGATGGCTTCGAGCAGGCCGAGGCCGATCATCTGCGGTGCGATGCGCAGCGACACAAGGGTGTCTGGATGCATCTCGCCGTAAGCCAGCTCGCTCAGCTCGACCTCGGGCTTGAGCAGTTCCACCTCGGTGCCATCGGCGAAGCGTACCCGCTCGGTCGAATAACGCAGGCGAGCCTTGCCTTCGGGGGCGACTCCGGGCACCGCCATGTCTTGCAGCTGACCGCCGTAGCTCGGCTCCGGGGCGATGCCACGTTCGCGGACGACTTCGGCATGCTCGGGACCCGCCGGGATGGACAGGCGCACCAGCATTGAAACCGCGCTGGCTGCGTCTTCCGCGGGCGGATGGCCACGGCCGTCCTTGATATGGCAGTTCTGGCAGGCATTCGTGTTGAACAGCGGGCCGAGTCCGTCGCGCGCGGTGGTGGAGGACGGCGCGATGACCCAGGGATTGCGGAAGAAACTGTTGCCGACACTGAAGTCGAGCCGGCGCATCGGCGCGAGATTCGCAGCGGGCATGGAGAAGGCGTTTTGGTCGAACTTCATCACGGTGGCATTGCCCGCGGACAGGGCTTCGCCGGGCTCGGCCTGTGTGAAACTGGGAGTTTCGTCGTTGTTGCAGGCGGCCAGAACCAGAACCAGCAACGGGAGGAGGCCGCGGACCAACGGGCGCATCGGAAATACCTGCACAGCGGTGAATTAAGCCGCGCAATCTTAGCAGGCTAATCGACTTGAAATAAGAGGGATTTGCATTTGCGCGGAAGGCCTGTCCCGCAGCGCTGAAGGGAGAAGCCCTGGCGCGACAAAGCGTCGCGCCAGGGCTGAGCGATCAGAACTCGTGATCGGCCGTATCGGGGTTGAGGTCGCTGATGCCGAGGGCGGCGGCGGCCTGTTCGATCGATGCGGTCTGCTTGACCAGAGCGGCGATGGCGTTGCGCACCTTTTCCTGGCCTTCGGCATTGTCCGGCGCGATCAGCTGATCGAAGGCTTCGCCATCCTCAGCGCTCTGCACCAGCACCTGCAGTTTGGCTTCGGTGCTCTCCAGGTCGGTCTTCAGCGTGCTGTCCACTTCCGGGCTCGCGTCCTGGACGAGGGAGGCGAGGGACGGGCCGGTCAGCGTGGTGCCGTCGATGCGCTTGTACTCGCCCAGATAGACGTTGCGGATACCACGCGCATTGAAGAAATGCGAGTTATGCGTGTTGTCGCTGAAGCAGTCATGCTCGTCCTCGGTGGAGTTCGCCTCCAGTGCGACCTTCATACGCTCGCCCGCCAGCTCGCCGAGCGACAGGCTGCCCATGCCGAACAGCATCTTGCGCAGGCCATTCTCGGCGGACTCTGCCTCGAGGCTGGCGCGGTAGTTCTCGGCGCCCGGCTGCCACTGTTCGACCATGTCCTGTAGATCGCTGACCAGCAGGTCGGTCGCTGCCTTCAGATAGGTCCGACGGCGGTCGCAGTTGCCACCGGTGCAGCCTTCGCCCTCGGCGTAGTCGGTATATGGGCGCTGGCCGGCGCCTGGGCCGGTACCGTTGAGGTCCTGCCCCCAGAGCAGGAATTCGATGGCGTGGTAACCGGTGGCGACGTTCGCCTCCGAGCCGGCAAGCTCGTTGAGGCTGGCCAGCAGCTCACCGTTGATCACGCTCGTATCGATCTTGTCTTCGCCGATCTGTACTTCCGGATTGGCGATGATGTTCGCCGTCGCGCCCGGGTTGCCCAGGGCATGCTGATAGTCGCCCTCGACGTAGTCGATCAGGCCCTCGTCGAGCGGCCAGGCGTTGAGCTGACCTTCCCAGTCGTCCACCACCGCGTTGCCGAAGCGGAAGACTTCGGTCTGCATGTATGGCACCCGGGCTGCCAGCCAGGCCTCACGGGCCGCCTGTAGCGTTTCTTCGCTGGGATTGGCGAGCAGGCTGTCGACCGCTTCCTGCAGCTTCACGCCGGTGGCATGAGCATCGCTGAACACGGCCAGCGCCAGGTCGGCGTAATGAGCCACGACGGCCTTGGCGGCTTTTTCGTCGAGCGTCTTTGCCTGTTCGGCAGGCACTGACTCGGTTGTCGCCTGCGGGGCCGCCGTCTGGTTCGTGGGCGTCTTGTCCTCGCCGCAACCGGCGAGCGAAATAGCCACGGCGAGAAGGCTGGCGGTTGCCCAGGTGGGAGTGCGTAGCATGTGCGGATTCCTTTGCGTGCGGGTGAACGAAGCAGAGTGCTGCTCGGAAGCGCCTAATAATGCGAAAGATTTTCATTTTGTGCAAAGCCAATGCGTGCACGGGCTCTCTATTCCGTTCCGCCCCCGTCGGTAGAATGCTGGCGATTTGCTTATCTATCCCCGGAGACGCGACGATGAGCCTTGGCGTAGTGGCTGTGCTGGTAATCCTGTTCCTTATCGCTGCGTATGCGGTGACTCTCTATAACGGGCTGGTCCGCCTCAAACATGGAGTCGGTAAGGCCTGGGCCAACATCGATGTGCTGCTGCGTCAGCGCCACGAGGAACTGCCCAAGCTGGTGGAGACCTGTCGGCAGTACATGCAGCACGAGCGCAGCACGCTGGAGCAGGTGATCAGCGCTCGCAATGCCGTTTCCAGTGCGCGTGAGCAGGGTGATGTCGGTGCACTGGGGCAGGCCGAGACCGGGCTGCGCGCTGGGCTCGGGCGGCTATTCGCGCTGGCCGAGAACTATCCGCAGCTCAAGGCCGACGAGAGCTTTCGCCACTTGCAGCAGCGCATCAGTGGACTGGAGAGCGGCATTGCCGATCGGCGCGAGCTTTATAACGAAGCGGTCAATCTGAACAACGTGCGCATCGAACAGTTTCCCGACGTCATCCTTGCTCGTCTGTTCGGCTTCAAGGAGGCGGCTCTGCTGCAGTTCAGCGAGGCAGAGAAGGCCGATGTGAATCTGAAGGCGCTGCTTGGCTAAATGGATTTCGCTCAGGTCTTCAGCCTTGTCGCAGCCGGTGCCCTCGCCGTCGGTGGTGCAGGGTTAAGCATTGGGCGGTGGGCACGTGCTCGCCATCTGCTCGACACGCCAACCTCGCGCATCCGCTCGGCTGCCCAGGGTTATGTCGAGCTGGTTGGCATCCTGCGCGAACTGGCGGTGCCGCAGCCGGTGGCGCCGCTGACGGGTGAGCAGTGCCTGTGGTGGCGCTACCGTATCGAGGAGTACCGCTCCAACGGTAAGCGCAGCAGCTGGCGCGTGGTCGAGCGAGGTGTCAGCGATGCCTGGCTGCGTCTGGCCGATGCCACCGGCGAATGCCTGATCGATCCGCGCGGTGCGGAGGTCCATCCGGCCTTTCGCAGGGTCTGGACCGGCGATCTGCGCCACCCGCGCGGCACTGCGCCGAGCGGCTGGCTGAGCCTGTTTGCTGGCAGCAAGCGCTATCGCTATACCGAGGAGCGCCTGCACGAAGGTGAACCGCTGTATGCCATCGGCGACTTTCGCACCAGTGGTGGTGGGCGCCAGGGGCTTGATCTCGACGCGGCCCGGCGAGAGGTTATCCGTCACTGGAAGGGCGATTTTGCCGGTCTGTTGCAGCGTTTCGACAGTAATGCCGACGGCGTGCTCGACGAGCAGGAATGGCGCCGGGTGCAACTGGCTGCAACGCTCGAAGCGGAAGACCAGCACCGCCAGCGCAGCGCAGTCCCGGAGCGGCACCAGCTGAGCCGTCCGCAGGAGGCGCTGCCGTTCGTCCTGTCCAGTCATGGCGAGGAGGTCCTCGCTCGACGCTTCTACTGGCAGGCCGCGGGTGGGGTGCTGATGTGCCTGGCCGGAGCTCTATGGCTGGCCTCACAGCTGGGTGTGGACGGCTGGTAAGGCGTACCGCTCCGGCGGCTGCGTCGCATGCATTCGGGCCTCACAGGCGCGTGCGGTTGGCCCGGACTTCGCCTCCCTTGTTCACAAGGCTTTTAGCGGATGCAGGCCTTCCTGGTGAGCGCGCCGCCGTTCGCACAAGCCGTTTCTTCTGCGCTTAGCGCAACTCGGAATTGGCGGCCCGATCGAAGGGTTGTGACTGGCGCAGGAGCAACTCCAGGTCGCGCGCAGGCAATGGCTTGCTGTAGTAGTAGCCCTGACCTTCCTGGCAGCCCTCGGCGATCAGATAGGCCTCCTGCTCCGGGGTTTCGACCCCCTCGGCGATGACTGTCATGCCGAGGCTCTTGCCGAGCTGGATGATTGCCCGAACGATGGTGGCGCCTTCGTCCTGGCCGATGTCCTGGACGAAGCTCTTGTCAATCTTGATCTTGTCCAGCGGCAGGCTCTTGAGATAACTGAGGGAGGAATACCCGGTGCCGAAGTCGTCGATGGCGATGAGCGCTCCGGAGCGCCGCAGGCTGTGCAGGTTGTGTGCCGCGGCTTCGATGTCTTCCATCAGTCCGGTTTCGGTCACCTCCAACTCGAGGGTTTCGGCTGGCAGCTGATGGGCCTGCAGCAGCTCGCCGATCATCTCCGGCAGCTGCGGGTGACGCAGCTGCACGGTCGAGAGGTTCACCGCCACGCGCAGGCCGGTGTAGCCCAGCGCATGCCAATGGCGCAGCTGGCTGCACGCCTGGTCCAGTACCCATCTGCCGATCTCGATGATGCTGCCGTTCTGCTCGGCGAGTGGAATGAACAGATCCGGCGGAACCAGCTTGCCCTGGGGGTGCTTCCAGCGGATCAGCGCCTCGACGCCGATGATGCGGTTCTGCTGATAGTCCACCTGTGGCTGGTAGACCAGGTGGAACTCATCCCGCTTGAGCGCCTCGCTGAGGTCCTTCTCCAGCTCCCGGCGTGCACGCATCTCGCTGTCGATACTGGCGACATAGAACTGGTAGCGGTTGCGCGAGCGGCTCTTGGCCAGGGTCATGGTCTGCTCCGCCTTCTGCAGGAGCTTCTCGGTGCTGTCGCCGTCTTCGGGGTAAAGAGTGATGCCGATGGTGGCGCGCAGGCGGATCAGATGGCCGTTGAGCTCGATCGGATTCTCCAGGTCGTCGAGCAACTCCTGCGCCAGCTCGGCGGCTTCGTAGGGCTGTTCGATGCCGCCGAGCACCAGGACGAACTGGTCGCCGCCCAGTCGCGCCAGTGCGCCGAGCCGGCCGCCCGAGTCGCGCAGTCGGTCGGCCAGCGCCTTGAGCAAATGGTCGCCGGCCTGGTAACTGTACTGTTCATTGATGCCTTTGAAGTCGTCGAGGCCCAGGCAGAGTACCGCGATGCGGCGTTGCAGGCGCCTTGCCTCGTCGAGGATGTGGTCGAGCTGCCGTTGCAGCTGCTGGCGGTTGGGCAGGCCGGTCAGCGAATCATATTGAGTCATGCGCTGCAGGCTGCTTTCGGCCTGTTGGCGCAGATGCATGTTGTGCTCGATGGAGGCGAGCAGGCCGTTGGCGGTTTCCACCCAGAGGCCGAGCTCATTGGCTTCGTGGCCCTTGATCATCGGCAGCTTGTGCGCACCGGGGCGGTCCGGGTTGATCTGCGCCAGGTGCTCGATGAGCTTGGTGAGCGGACGAGTCAGCAGCCACTGGTAGATCAGATAGAGAATGAGCCCCAGCGTCAGCGCGCGCAGTATGCCGACGATGAAGATCACCACCGAGTCGCTGATGAATTCCTGGCCGTACTGGGCGGTATCCAGGGTGATGCGCAGGTCGCCGTAATACTCGTTGTAGGGCGGTTTACCGACCAGGGGAATCGAGAATTGCTGATCGCGGCCGAGGATCGGGTCGGTCAGCCAGCGTGTCGGCAGTTTGATCGGTGGGCGGATCTTCAGCGCCAGCATGCCTTCGTCCGGATGACCGATCGAGGCCATGCGGATCGACTCGTGCTGAAACAGGCCCTCCATCACTTGGGCACCCATCTCCCGGTCGAGGCTGTAGATCGCCTGGGTGGACGGGTCGCGGGTCATGCGCAGGATGCGTTGGGCGTCGGCCTCGATCAGGTGGCGGGTCTTGTAGGCGCCGAAGATGATCTGTGCGCAGCTCAGCACAAGCCCCACCGCCAGGGCTGACAGGAGAACGATACGTAGGAGCTTCCGCGACAGGCTATTGCGCAATTCCAGCTTCAAGTGAAGGTCCTTTTCCGTGCCACGTGCTCGGTTGCGCAAGTATTGATAGTCATTGAGCAATCGTCAAAGAGGCAGTTATCACCGGGAAAACCAGTAGCACCGAATGTGCGGGCGATACAACAGGGCATGCAAGTGCGGATTATCCTCGAAGGCCCGCCGTGTGCCGAATTCATCCGTCGGGTCGCGCCTTTACGGGCCCGTAAAGCATATAGCGGCAGGTGATGCAGAAGCCTTAAATGAAAATGCCCGCACGGGTGCGGGCATTCTCTGTACGGCGCTGAGGCGCTTAGCCGGCGAAATTCTTCGCGACGAAGTCCCAGTTGACCAGGTTCCAGAACGCCTCGACGAACTTCGGACGAGCGTTGCGGTAGTCGATGTAGTAGGCGTGTTCCCAGACGTCGCAGGTCAGCAGCGGCTTGTCGCCAGCGGTCATCGGGTTGCCGGCACCGATGGTGCTGGCCAGGCCCAGGCTACCGTCGGACTTCTTCACCAGCCAGGCCCAGCCGGAGCCGAAGGTGCCGATGGCGGTCTTGGTGAACTCTTCCTTGAACTTGTCGAACGAGCCGAAGGAGGCGTTGATGGCATCAGCCAGCGCGCCAGTCGGCTGGCCACCGGCGTTCGGCGCCAGGCAGTTCCAGAAGAAGGTGTGGTTCCAGACCTGCGCGGCGTTGTTGAAGATGCCACCGGACGAGGTCTTGATGATGGATTCCAGATCCTTGCCTTCGAACTCGGTGCCCGGGATCAGGTTGTTCAGGTTGGTCACGTAGGCAGCGTGGTGCTTGTCGTGATGGTATTCGAGCGTCTCGGCGGACATGTGGGGCTCGAGGGCGTTCTTTTCGTAAGGCAGCGGCGGCAATTCGAAAGCCATGATGTATCTCCTACTCAGGTGTCGAGGATTGATGCGGCCAGCTCGGAGGGACGTACGGGGTTTGCCGGCGTAGCCGGTGAGCAGGCGCTGCATCGCGTCCTGCTCTTGCCTCTGTCGTTCCCTTCGCTCGCTACATGCTTGCGCAATCTCTGGCCGTTCACGGTCGGCCGAACAGACAGACTGAAGCCTTCCGCTCCATGTCTGCGAGCCAGCGATCATAGCACCCGACCTGCGGCAAAACCACGCGGCAACTGTATGGACTATTGGTTCCAGAGCGGTTGCGGCGCGGCGCCTTGGATGCCAAGCACTGGCTGCGCCTTGCGTGGACCGCATAGTCGGGCGTGGTGTTCCGTACGATGTGGGAAAAGGTGCGCGGTGCAATGCCGCGCACTGTCAGGCAGCGAATGCCAGCTGGGCGGCGATGGCGAACATCATGGCGGCCACGCCGAGATCGATCAGCCGCCAGGTCAGCGGACGGGCCAGCCAGGGAGCGAGCCATGCGCCGCCCAGCGCAAGGGTGAGAAACCACAGAGTCGAAGCACTCGCGGCCCCCAGGGTATAAGCCCCGGGTTCGGGCTGCTGCGTGCCGAGGGTACCGATCAGTACCACAGTATCCAGATAGACATGCGGATTGAGCAGCGTCACCGCCAGTGCTGCCAGCAATACCGCGCGTAGCGGGCGCGGTTGCGCGTCTTCGCTGCGCAGGCTCTGGGGTCTGGCCGCACGACGCAGGGCCAGCGTGCCGTACCAGAGCAGAAAGGCCACACCGCCCCAGCGGGTGATCTCCAGCAACAGCGGGCTGCTCGCCAGCACCGCGGCCAGCCCGAACACCCCGACGCTGACCAACAGGACGTCGCAGACGATACACAGCGCCGCCACCGGCAGGTGATGCTCGCGGCGCAGGCTCTGGGCTAGCACGAAGGCATTCTGCGCGCCGATTGCCATGATCAGTCCTGCCGCTACCAGAAGTCCGTTGATATAGCTCTGCCAGATCGCACTCATGTCGCACGCCTCGTTCGTTTTCTGCTGGCGAGTCTGCGGATTGACGAGCTATAAGAGAAACCAATTTCGCTCACGTAGCATTAGGAGAACTGATGTTCGATTACAAATTGCTGGCCGCGCTTGCGGCGGTTGTGGAGCAGGCCGGCTTTGAACGCGCCGCGCAGGCGCTGGGCCTGTCGCAATCGGCGATATCACAGCGGATCAAGCTGCTCGAGGCGCGCGTCGGCCAGCCGGTATTGCTGCGCGACACACCGCCGAGACCCACCGAGTTGGGCCAGCGCCTGCTCAACCATGTGCAGCAGGTGCGCCTGCTCGAGCGCGACCTGCAGGGGCAGGTCCCGGCGCTCGATGAAAACCGTCTGCCGGAGCGCCTGCGTATCGCGCTGAACGCCGACAGCCTGGCGACCTGGTGGGCCGGTGCGGTGGCGCCGTTCTGTGCCGAGCACCAGGTGTTGCTCGATCATGTGGTGGAAGATCAGGCCGTCGGGCTCAAACGCATGCGCGCGGGCGAGGTCGCGGCCTGCGTCTGCGCTGCCGAGCGGCCGGTGGCCGGCGCGCGCAGCCAGTTTCTCGGGGCGATGCGCTATCGGGCGCTGGCCAGCCCGGCGTTCATCGAGCGGCATTTTCAGCTTGGTGCGAACGCCGCGGATCTGGCGCGTGTCCCGGCCGTGGTGTTCGGCCCGGACGATCAGCTGCAGCATCGTTACATGTCGGCGGTCGGTGGCGGTGAGGTGTTCATTCACCATTTGTGCCCCTCGTCGGAGGGCTTCGTGTGCATGTTGCGAAGCGGCCTAGGCTGGGGGCTGGCGCCCGAGCTGCAGGTGCGCGGCGAACTTGCGCGTGGTGAGCTGGTCGATGTGCTGTCCGGGCCGCCAATCGACGTGCCGCTGTATTGGCATCACTGGCGTAACGGCGGACAACTGCTCGATGAGCTGACGCGGCATCTGGTGCGTTGCGCCAGCGACTGGCTGCTGGTCGGGTGAAGTGCGAGTCAGGCGAGCACGCGCTGGCCTCGGTAGATGCGAACCGCCGGACCACTGTTGGCGGGACGTGCCGGTGGCGGCGGTGCGGGCGGTAGCTGGTCGCTGAAGGCCGCGAGCTGACGGCCGAGTTCGCGGGTCAGCTCGTCGTTTGAACGCATGCTCGCTGCGAGCATTGCCACCACCGCGTCCGGCTGGTTGAGATGGATGTCCAGTTGCTGTTCGTCGCGCAGTCTGCGGCGCAGGGCGCGCATGCAGTCGATCACTGCCTTGTTCAGCTCCATGCTGTATTCCTCGTGATTGCCCTAAGGCCCGACATCCCTGTCAGAAGTGTCTATCCGCTGGCCAGGATGACGGAGCAAGCGGCGTACCAGATCTGCTGGCTGCGTCTCGGCAGAAGTGTGACCGACCAGCGAAACCCCCGGCCGGCGAGGCGTGCAGACTGTCGATCCATTGCGCAAACGCGTCCAGTGGCTCGTCGGTGATCGAGCCGGCCCCGGCTTTCAATGCACCGTGATGCGCGTTGTCGCCGTCGCGATGCTCCACCGCGGTGCAGCCAGGATGGCAGACGTGAGTCGCTGATAGCCTCACCCCGAACCGTTATACTGCGCGCTGTTTTTCGCACCGCGCCATCGAAGGTAACCCATGCGCAACGATGCTCACGACGAACTGGACAACATCCCCAGCCTGACCGCAGGCCGTGACCGTGTGGAGCCCTATCCGGCGCCGGATCTCGAGCCGATTCGCCGAACGCCGGATGACTACGGCGATGATTCGCGTGCGCGCCAACGGCGTCGCCCGGCAGGCGCTGCGAAGGCCAGCACCGCGCCGCTGTGGGTGATGGTCGTGGCGTTGTTGATCAGCCTCGCTGCGCTGGGCTGGTGGAGTTATCGGCAGATCGCCATGCTGGAACTGCAGCTGGTCGCCACGCAGGAGAGTTTCGCCAGGATCAGCGAAGACGCCGCCGGTCGCTTGCAGGATATCTCCGGCAAAGTGGTTGCCACCGAATCCAACGTGACGACCGAGAGCGAAGCCGTGAAGCTGCGCATCAAGCAGCTCGAGCAACAGACGCAGGAGCTCGCACGCAAGCAACAGGCCTTCGCCACCGAGCAGCAGAGCCTGACGGGCAGGCAGGGCAATCAGGACCAGCGCCTGGATGAGCAGGGCAAGCGTATGGAAAGCCTGACTACCGATCTGCAGGCCCAGCAGGGCAGCAGCGCAGCCTTGGCCGAGACGGTGAAGACTCTGCGCAGCGAGCAGGCCACGCTGAAGTCTGCAGTCGACGAGCAATCCAAGCTGGCGGCGCGAATCGATGGTCTGGGCAAGGAGGTCGCGACGCTGAAACAGGCCGGCAACCAGAGTCAGGCGATCAGCCGTCTCGAACAGGACATTCTGGTTCTGCGCAGCGAGCTGGAGAATCGTCCGGCACCGAGCGCCAACAATACGGCCGAGTTCGACTCCTTCCGCGCACAGGTCACCCGCACCATCAATGCCATGCAGGGCCAGATCGCCAATCTGCAAGGGCAGATCGACGGGCGCTGACTACCGCCTCGTTTGGCCGCCGCGCGCATCGCGACGGCGGCCGCTTCCAGCCAGACCCTTTCTTACAGATCCAGTGCCAACGACAGCCCCACACCGTGGTCGCGGTTGTCGTTGCCGCGGTAATGGTAGTTGGCGCGTAGCGCCAGACCGGGGGACAGGCGGTGCGCTACACCGATGCTGAAGCGGGTCTGGTCGCCGGTCTGCGTTGCGCCGGGCAGTTCGAAGCTGTTGCCCGGCACGCTGTTCAAGGACATGCGCAGGTCGCGCCGGTCGTCGTCCTCGCGTTCCACTTCGCGCGCAACCTCACCGAACAGGCGGGTTCTCTCACTCAAGGCGTACTCGCCGAACAACCCGAGCGACAGGCGCAGCGAGTCCAGGTCCTGGTCGTCATAGCTCAATGCAGTGGAGCGGGCACCCTCTTCGCTGTAGGCGTCCACTTCGACCTTTTGATAGCTGGCGCCGACGAATGGGCCGAACTGCATCTGCTCGCCTGGCTGCATCAGATTGAAGCCGACCTTGGCCGCTGCGCCCCAAACGGTGCCCTCGGTGTCACCTTTCTCAGCGCGCTCGGTGATGCCCAGGGCGAAGGTGCGTTGCAGGTCGTGGTAGTCCAGATAACCGGCGCTGAGGCTGAAGTCGGCGAACAGGCGGTGTTGCTCGTAGCGGGCGAAGGCCGTGGCCAGATAGCTGCGCATGTCGTAATCGGAGTCGCTGCGACCCAGCTCCAGCGAGTTCTCTGCCAGCCCGAGGCTGATGCCGGCAAGCCAGGCTTCGCTCAGTCGATGGGTAGCACCCAGCGACAGGCTCAGGCCGTGGCCGTCGCCGCCACCGTAACCGTCGTACTCAGGTCGGTTGTAACCGCCCTGAACGAAAGTGCGCCAGGCACCGACTGCCTGCCACTCGCCTCGCTGGGCGGCCAGTTCGCTATCGAGCTGTTGCAGGTGGGCGCGTAGCGCCGAGTGGCCCATTTCCGGCAGAAGCGAGACTTCCCATGGCGCTGAGATAATCGAGTAGAGGTAGTCGGCGCTGATCTGATGAACCGCGGTGGTGGGGTGGACCGCGTCGTTGAATAGCAGGCGGCTCGGATCAGGCGCTGTGCCGCCCAGGCTGTATGTCGGGTCTGGTAGACACGGCGACGTCGAGGATGCCGGGTCGAAGCAGACTGCAGTTTGCGCGACGTTGGGGTCGAAGCCGAAAGCGGCCAGGTCCGCGCGAACCTCCGCCAGCAACAGACGGTTGTTGACCAGCACGTAATTGCCACCCTGGGCTTGCAGCTGGCTCGCCAGCTCGATGTTGAACTGGTCGCTCAGGGCGTTAAGTGTGGCGGCCCCGACGGGGCCTGAGTTGGCCCCCAGTGGTGTGATACCAACATCCGGCAGATCGGAGACGATGATGTAGCGTGCTCCCGCCATTTGCAGGGCGCCGACACCTGCCACCAGATTGCTCGCGGCCTGCGCCATCGTCACCGGATTGCTGCCCAGCTGGAAGATGTCGTTGCCGCCTCCGTTGATGTAGTACAGGGCATTGCGGTCCACCCGGGGGTTCTCGACCAGATAACCAGGGCGCGTACGAGTTGTGCCGCCGGCCGATACGATCGAGGTGTCGGTGATTGAGTCGAGGATCTGGTCGGTCCGGTAGCCGCCGACGGCGTAGTTGCTGCCGTCCGGATTACCGGTCAGTACGGACGGTAGCAGGGGCGTGGAAGGAAGCGATTGCAGGCCTAGCATGCTGGCCAGTCGCTGGGTGCCGACTTCCCCGATGTATTCGCCGGCGCCATAGGTCGGTCCGGTTCGATTGGTGAAGCGCAGACCGCCCGTTGGGTTGCCTCCCAGGGTCGGGCTCAACAGGTCGGGGAAGTTGCCGGCATCGCTGAGCGAGTCGCCGAATACGATGAACTGGCTGAACGGTCCGCTATCGGCGGCGCTGACGGCAGTCGTGCAGCCGAGCAGGACGGCTGCCGCAAGCGGCTTGAGGGCGCTATGCACGAAGGTATCTCCTTATTGTTCTTTTTTTGGATACGTCGCGGGACAACAGGGCGACCTGCTCACGCTAATGGCTGTGCCGCGCCGGCATAAGCGCCCGAAAGGGCGATTGTCGGTAGCCCGGAGCATCGCACTAAAGGCTTACTGGCGGTTTGACCGTACGCCATTTATTGTCCTGGCTCAAAAGGCGGAGATATCAAACTGCTACCATCGGCCGCGCTTGTGGCTCGGGTGACGGAATGCCATGGCCATGAGCAACTGCCTGCTTGGAAAAAGGTGCTGAGGGCCAGTCTGGCGTCTGGATTCGCCGGGTTGCGCTCACCGTGCAAACGATCGTCCCGACATGGGAGCAGAACAATAAAATGCCATCGCTTCTCGATCTGCTGCGAAACCGACTGACGACGCTGCTGCCCAGCGAGCTGAGGCCCAGCGAGCTCCGCCATCTGCTCGACCCCCGGCGCCATCCGGTGCTGCTCTGCCAGCGTCGCGCGACGCTGATCGTCAACCGCGTGCGGCTGTTCGCCTTCCTCTTCGCCGTGCTGACGCCGCTGTGGAGCCTGATCGACCTGATGGTGTTCGAGCCGAAGCTCTGGCTGGCGCTGGCCGGGTTGCGCATGATGGCCTGCCTCGCCTTCACTGGCCTGCTCTTGTTCTACCGGCCCAGCGGCAATCTCCTGGATGCCTACCGCGCGATCGCTATCCTCTTTGCCATCCCCACCGCCTTCTATATCGCGTCGCATACCCTGCTCGGCAGCTACCAGCTGGCGCAGTTCTCCGCGGTGGTCGGTGCCGGTTACGCTTTTCTGCCTTTCGTGCTGATGGCAGGTCTGACGATCTTCCCGCTGACGTTGGTGGAGAACCTGGTCCTGTCGAGCCTGTTGCTCCTGGCGCAGGCACTGGCCGGATACCTCAGCTGGGCGACGCTGAACTGGCCATCGTTCGCTGGAGCGTTCTGGCTGCTGATTCTCATTGCCGGCGTTGCCAGCCTGGCCAGCATGAGCCAGCTGGCGTTCATGATCGCGCTGGTGCGCCAGGCGATCCGCGATCCGCTCACTGGAGTGTTCTCCCGCGGCAGCGGCGAGGAAATCCTGCGCCTGCAGTGGGACAGCGCGCAGCGCAAGGATTCCGCGCTGGCCCTGGCATTCATCGATCTGGATCACTTCAAGTCGATCAACGACAACTACGGCCACGAAGCCGGCGATCAGGTCCTGCGTGAGGCCGCTCGACGACTGGTAGCGACACTGCGCAGCTCCGACAGCCTGTTGCGGTGGGGCGGCGAGGAGTTTCTCCTGATCATGCCGGAGACCGACATGGAGCAGGCCCACAAGGCCATCGAACGCATCGTTGGCGAGGGGCTGGGCGTGCGACCGGATGGCCTGGCGCTGACCGCAAGCATCGGCCTTGCCGAGCGCCGCGATGACCAGGTCGATGACTATCGTGACCTGCTCGAACTGGCGGACCGGCGCATGTACCTGGCCAAGACCGGCGGCCGCAATCGGCTGTGCGCCGCGGAGTCGGAGAAGCCCCAGCACCAGCGCGCGCTGGCCCTGGAAAGCTAGGCCCGACACACTCGTCGCGACGGCCGGGCGCTGCGCTGCTGGTCAGCGTTACGCCAGACCGAAGACATGTCGCAGATAGCCGACGAAGGCCTCGTCGCGGCACATGGTCTTGCCCGGTGAGTCGGAAATCTTCGCCACCGGCTGGCCATTGCAGGCGGTCATCTTGATGACCATGTTTGTGGGTTCGACACCCGGGATGTCGCAAGTCAGTCCCGTGCCGATGCCGAAGCTCGGATTGCTGCGACCAGCCAGTGCACGATGAATCTGCAGCGCCTTGGCGAAATCCAGGCCGTCGGAGAAGATCAGCTGGCGCGTCCTCGGGTCGATGCCCAGTCGCCGATAATGCGCGATGGCTTTTTCAGCCCAGACGAGAGGATCGCCGGAGTCGTGGCGCAGACCATCGAACAGCTTGGCGAAGTACAGATCGAAGTCACGCAGGAAGGCGTCCATGGTGATGCAGTCGGTCAGCGCGATACCCAGCGCGCCCCGGTACTCGCGAACCCAACAGTCGAGCGCGGCGATCTGACTGTCGATGAGCCGTGGGCCGAGCTGCTGATGCGCCATGATCCATTCATGAGCCATGGTGCCCATCGGCTTCACGTCCAGCGTGCGCGCCAGGTGCACGTTGCTGGTGCCGACGAAACGGCCGGGAAAGTCGCAGCGCAGACGTTCGACCACCATTTCCTGTACCGCGAAGGAAAAGCGTCGGCGTGTGCCGAAGTCGGCCAGGGTGAAGGTGGCCAGCTCTTGTTCGCCGGCCTGGCTGCGCAGCCAGGCCAGTTTCTCGTCGAGCCGGTCGCGCGCTTGCGTCAGGCTCACTTGCGGGTAACGGGCGCGGTTGCGCACTTCGCTGATGATCGCCAGCAGCGGCACTTCGAACAGAATTACGTGCAGCCAGGGGCCGCGCAGATGGATCACCAGCTCGCCGTCTTCTACATCCAGGCGCAAGTAGCGCAGGTCGAAACGAAACAGTCCGAGAAAGCGAATGAAGTCCGGCTGCATGTAAGGGATGCGCTCCAGATAAGCGAGCTCCTCGGGAGCCATCTGTAGCTCGGCGAGCGCTTCGATCTGCTCGCGTATAGCGTCGAGGTAAGGGCGCAGATCTTCCCCTGAGCGGCTGCGGAAAGCCCATTCCACCTCGGCATTGGGATAGTGATGCAGAACGGCCTGCATCATGGTGAGCTTGTAGAAGTCGGTGTCCAGCAGGCTCTGGATGATCCGCTCAGAAAATGCACTACTCATCGGCTGCTCCCGTCCGGAGGGTTCCGGCCGATGGTATCGACAAACGGTAGGTACTGCAGGCGGTATTTTCATCGGTGAAACGATGAGATGTCTGGCGTGCAATTAGAATATGGTCGGCACGGCACCTTCGGTGTGCTCATTTGATATCTGTTTAATATCGAATTTGATGAGTTTGAAGGCTGGAGTTAAATGTCGGGGAAGTTGTCGGAAAGTTAATCGGGACTTATAAAAAAACAAGGCAGACGCCGAGGCGCCTGCCTTGTTTTGTACGCCGTCAGCAATTAGCTGCTGCGGCCACCGCCGTGGCTGTTCTGGCCACCCTTGCGGCCAGCCTCGGAGGCCTTCTCGCGGTCGTTGGCGAAGTTTCCGCCGCTGTTGTGACCACCCTTGCGGCCGGCCTCGGAAGCTTTATCTCGATCGTTGGCGAAGTTGCCAGGATTGTTATTTGCCATGTGTTTTTCTCCTCAATTGGATAGACACTTTCACAAACGGCTGAAAGAGAGATATTCCGTCAGCCTTCACTGTGTCTGAGTGAGGTTCCTCTGATGGAGTTTCATACTGTGGCGAAGTGCAGACGAATGGTTTTCCATATCCGCTGTAGGACTATGGCGTCGTGAAATTACAAGCGAAACGGTAGTTGTCGCTTTGTTGATTTATATATGTTGCGTCGAGTAACTGGCGAGACGTTCCTGGCGTTCTGCCAGCAGCCGCATCACGTAGCCGATCTTGACTGCGGTCGGGCCGAGAATGACCAGCGAATGGGCAGCGACGATGCCGGCCATCGTCAGTCTGTGGTCGAAGAAGTACGCCCCGGTGATGCCGAGCAGCAGCAACAGCAGGCCGCCAATCATCAAGGCACTGGCGAGGGCCATCAGGTTCAGCGTAGCGGAGCGGGCATGACGCATGGTTCGATCTCCTGTGAAGGAGGCCCGTCCGTGACGAGCCTCGTGATGGGTCAATCGAGGGCAGATGCCGGGCCGAAGAATTCGTAGCGGGTCTGCTGCTCCGGCACGCCCAAGGATTTCAGCTGGCGTTTGATGGCGGCCATGAAGGGCTTCGGGCCGAGGAAGTAGGCATCGACGTCACGGTCCGCCGGTAGCCAGTCGGCCAGCTGCTGCTCGGTCAGCCGCCCGACGGCATCCGGTGCGCCAGTCGAGTCGTCGTGTTCCTCGTAGCAGTAGAAGCGCTTGAGCTGTCCATGTCGCTCGGCGAGTGCATCCACGGTGCGGCGGAAGGCATGTACTCCGGCGTTGCGCGCACAGTGGATGAAGTGCACCGGGCGCGACGTTGCCAGCGCCGTTTCCAGCATCGCCAACGTCGGGGTGATGCCGACGCCACCGCTGATCAGCACCAGCGGCTTGTCGCCGGGTTCGAGGATGAACTCACCTGCCGGCGCGAACAGCTCGACGGTCGCGCCCTCCGGCATGTCGTGCAGCGCATTGGAGACCACACCACCCGGTTCGCGCTTGACGCTGATGCGGTACTCGCTGCCGTTGCCGGCTGCGGACAGCGAGTAGTTGCGGCGTACCTCATTGCCGTCGACCTGGAGCCTGAGGCCGATGTACTGGCCGGGCAGGAAGTCCATCAGCACCCCGCCATCCTCCGGTAGCAGATGGAACGAGGTGATCTCCTCGCTCTCCCTGACCTTGCGCGCGATACGGAACCGGCGCGCACCCCGCCAACCGCCGGGAGCTTCGGCCTTGGCCTGGTAGAGCCGTTCCTCCTGGCCGATGAGAAGGTCGGCGAGCTGCTGATAGGCTGCGGCCCAGGCGTCGATTACCGCATCGGTAGCGATCGCCTCGCCAAGGACCTCGCGGATGGCCCGCAGCAGGCAGCTACCGACCAGTGGGTAGTGCTCGGGCAGCACCTGCAGGGCGACGTGCTTGTTGATGATCTGTGCCACCAGTGGGCCGAGGGCTTCGAGGCGGTCGATATGCCGGGCGTACATCAGCACACCATTGGCCAGTGCACGTGGTTGCTCACCGCTGGCCTGGTGCGCCTGGTTGAACAACGGTTTCACCTCGGGATGTTCGCTCAGCAGGAGCTTGTAGAAGTGAGTGGTCAGCGCCTCGCCGCCGCTTTCCAGCAATGGCACGGTGGCTTTGATTAGGGCGATCTGTTCAGCGCAAAGCATTGAATACTCCTCTGGTGGGAAAAACCGGACGGTGTTCGTCGAAGCGAACACGTGCCGTTGTGCCAGAGGTGTTTCAACAATCGTTCCAGGTTGGAATTGACTTGAATCAAGGTTCTCCCGGCCTTCATGGTGAATTTCACCCTCGATCGTCGGGGTTCTAATCACCTTTCATGGTTGTGAGAACCCTGTTGCCGTCGAGGCCGAACCTCGCCGCTTGCCCGCTTTCATATAGGACTCATCAGTCATAACCAAGGAGACAGGCACATGGAGATCTACCACATCACTCACGAAGACGACCGTTGGGTGCTGCGCGAAGAGGGCGATCAGCGTGCGTTGATCGAAGCCGCACGGCGCGAGGACATCCTCGACGAGACGCGGGATTACATGAAATTGCGTACGTCCCTCGTCAAGGTACATGCCGAGAATGGCGAGGTCGCGGAAGAGCATCGCTACCCCCAGGAGCAGGACCCTCTGGCAACCGGAGGCTGAGGCCTGGCGGGCTATTCGACCCGGTCGGAGCGGGGCGCGCGCAGCGTCAGCCCCAGCCAGGTCGCCAGCAGGAACGGCAGGGCCAGGGTCGGCAGGCCCAGCTCGATGCACGCCCGCCAGATTGCCACGGCGGCGAGCATGCCCAAGAGTGGCAGGCGCCAGCCACCTCGCCATTGCGCCAGGGCCAGCGCGGCAAGGGCCGGGTTGAACCCGGCCAGACCATCGGACCAGGGCGCACCGAGCGGACCCGCCAGCAGCAGCCCCAACGCCGAGCCCGTCAGCAGCCAGAATGCATCGCGCAGCGAGGCCAGGGCGACGGCCACCAGCAGGCAGGCCGCCGCGAGCGGTGCATCGAGAAACACCACCTGACCGATACCCAGTAGCCAGGCGGTCAGCAGTGTCGCTGCGTCTGCCGACGGCATACCGGACGAGGTAACCGGCGCCGGCTCGATGAGCCGCACGGCGAGCAGACCGATCAGCACGAAGGGCAGGGTGAAGCCCGGCAGGCCGTCGCCGCGGCGTAGCCGAGCGAGCAGCCAGGCCTGCAGCGGACAGCTGGCCAGCGCCGCGACGCCGGCCAGTGCCAGGCTGGTGCCGGTCAATCCGAGCAGATCAACCAGCAGCGCGCCCAGCAAGGCGGCGTTGTAACCGTAGAGGCCGTCGTTGCGGTCAGCCGCCGAGTAGCCCAGCCAGCTGGCGCCGGCGTGGGCGACCAGCACGCCGCACAGCGCACCGGCAAGCTGCGCTGGGGCGCCGCTGGCCAATGCGAGCATGATCAGCGCCCCGCAGCCGGCATGGCGCTGCAGAAAGATCTGGGCGAAGGCATGCAGCACGGCGCGCAGCTGCAAAAGATCGGGCATCGACGAAATCCGAGGCGAGCGCAAGAGCACCGGCTCGCAGGGAGCTGGCGGTAAAGTCGAAGGGAAACGGCCGGGCCGGCGCCCGGCTCCTGTCAGGGCAGGACTTCGATGCGCAGCGAGTTGGTGGTGCCCGGCTGGCCCAGCGGCACGCCGGCGGTGATCAGCACCGTGTCGCCGCTTTCGGCCATGCCCTGCGCCTGCGCCAGCTCGACGGCGTGGCTGCTGACCTGCTCCATGTCGCGCATCGGCGCATCCACCACCGAATACACGCCCCAGGCCACCGTCAGCTTGCGTGCGGTGGCGGTGCTCGGCGTCAGGCTGAGGATCGGCGTGGCCGGCCGCTCGCGCGAGGCGCGCAGGCTGGAACGGCCGGATTCGGTGTAGTTGACCAGCACCGCCACCGGCAGGATGCCGCTGATGCGGCGGATTGCGCAGCTGATGGCATCCGGCAGGGTCGCCTCGGCGTTGGGCCGGTGCACGTCGAGCTGCGCCTGGAAGTCCGGGCCGCTTTCCACCTGGCGGATGATCTTGCTCATCATGCTCACCGCTTCCAGCGGGTAGTCGCCGGAGGCGGTTTCCGCCGACAGCATCACCGCATCGGCGCCTTCGGCCACCGCGTTGGCCACGTCGGTGACCTCGGCGCGGGTTGGGGCCGGCGCGAAGCGCATGGATTCGAGCATCTGCGTCGCCACTACCACCGGGCGGCCGAGCTGGCGGCAGATGCGCACGATGTCCTTCTGGATGCGCGGCACGTTCTCCGGCGGCACCTCGACGCCCAGGTCGCCGCGCGCCACCATGATCGCGTCGGACAGCCGGGCGATCTCGCGCAGGTGCTGCACCGCCGAGGGCTTCTCGATCTTGGCCATGAGGAAAGCCCGCTCGCCGATCAGCTTGCGTGCCTCCTGAATGTCCTGCGGGCGCTGCACGAACGACAGCGCCACCCAGTCCACGCCCAGCTCGAGGCCGAACGTCAGGTCCTGGCGGTCCTTCGCCGTCAGCGGCGAAAGCTCCAGCACCGCCTCCGGCACGTTCACGCCCTTGCGGTCGGGCAGCTCGCCGCCGGCCACCACGCGGGTCTCGATGGCGTCGGCATGGCGCTCGACGACCGTCAGGCGCAGGCGACCATCGTCGATCAGCAGCCGCATGCCCGGTTCCAGCGCGGCGATGATTTCCGGGTGCGGCAGGTTCACGCGGCGGCTGTCGCCCGGTGTCGGGTCCAGATCCAGGCGAAAGGCCTGCTCGCGCTCTAGCCTCACCTTGCCTTCGGCGAAACGGCCGACCCTGAGTTTGGGCCCCTGCAGGTCCATGAGGATGCCGATCGGCTGGTTCAGCTCGCGTTCGACCTGGCGAATCCAGGCGAAACGCTCGGCGTGGTCGCTGTGCTCGCCGTGGCTGAAGTTCAGGCGGAACAGGTTCACGCCGGCCTCGACCAGTGCGCGCACGTCGTCGACGCTGCGGGTGGCCGGGCCGAGGGTGGCGAGGATCTTGACCTTCTTGTCGTGTGTCATGGCGGTGCTCTGGGGCAGTTGTTGTTCTGATGCGCGCCTGAACGAAGTGGAGGCCGTCAATCCGACGACGGCAGGATCAGGATGGCGCGAAAGTCGTTGACGTTGGTGCGCGTCGGGCCGGTGACGATCAGGCCGTCCAGCGCGGCGAAATAGCCATAGCCGTCGTTGTTGGCCAGCGAGTCGGCGGCACGCAGACCCAGCGCCTCGGCGCGGGCAAAGCTGTCCGGGGTCATCAGCGCGCCGGCGTTGTCCTCCGAGCCGTCGATGCCATCGGTGTCGCCGGCCAGGGCGTAAACGCCGGGCAGGCCTTGCAGCGCTTCGGTCAGGGCGAGCAGGAACTCGGCATTGCGCCCGCCGCGTCCGTTGCCGCGCACGGTGACGGTGGTCTCGCCGCCGGACAGGATCACGCAGGGCGCGGCGATCGGCTGGCCGTGCAGCACCACCTGGCGGGCGATGCCGGCATGCACCTTGGCCACCTCACGCGCTTCGCCTTCCAGATCGCCGAGGATCAACGGGGTGATACCGGCGGCACGGGCCGCCTGGGCCGCGGCATCGAGGGACTGCTGCGGCGTGGCGATCAGCTGGAAGTGGCTGCGCGAGAGCATCGGATCGCCCGGCTTGAGGGTTTCCGAGCGCGGGTCCTCGAGCCAGGCGCGCACGTTGGCCGGCACCTCGATGTGGTAACGCTCGAGAATCGCCAGCGCCTCGGCCGACGTGGTGGGGTCGGCGACGGTGGGGCCGGAGGCGATCACCGTCGCTTCGTCGCCGGGCACGTCGGAAATCGCGTAGGTGTACACGCTGGCCGGCCAGCAGGCTCTGGCCAGGCGGCCGCCCTTGATCGCCGAGAGGTGCTTGCGCACGCAGTTCATCTCGCCGATGTGCGCGCCGGAGCGCAGCAGCGCCTTGTTGATCGCCTGCTTGTCCGCCAGCGAGATGCCTTCGGCCGGCAATGCCAGCAATGACGAGCCGCCGCCGGAGAGCAGGAAGATCACCCGATCGCTTTCCTCTAGGTTGCTGACCAGCTCCAGCACACGGCGGGCGACGCGCTCGCCGGCGTCGTCCGGGACCGGGTGTGCGGCTTCCACCACTTCGATACGCCGGCAGTCGGCGTGGTGTTCGTAGCGGGTCACCACCAGTCCGGACAGTTCACCTTCCCAGACCTTTTCGATGGCTTCGGCCATGGCCGCGGCCGCCTTGCCGGCGCCGATGACGATGGCACGGCCGCTGCGGTCTTCGGGCAGATGGTCGGCGAGCACATGGCGCGGATGGGCGGCTTCGATGGCGCTGTCGAACAGCTGGCGCAGCAGGGCTTGTGGGTCGAGGGTCATCTGAAGCTCCTTGTATGAGGTCTGCAGCCGATTCCAGACCTTAGGGCTCGCCGAAGCAAGCGCTAAGGGTTGAAATCGACCCGCCCGGCCGTCGGGCCGTGACTCCTTGTGCCGGGCGAATCGAAAAGATGCCGTCCGGAGACGGCGGTTGGAGAGCAGGCGCGCGGGACCCTGGTCGTGGGGAGACGCGATGATTCCGACCCCGTGCACCTGCATTCCAACCCTTTGAGCGTTGCTGACGCCCAGCGTTGCGGTGACCCACCACCCGGTCTGTCTGTCCCTGAAGGTGGGGCCGCAAGGCCCGACGCAGCGCGCTCGAAGGCTTTACTCCTTGCGGATCGAGAAGTTGGCCATGTGCTCCAGGCCCTTGATCAGCGCCGAATGGTCCCAGCCGCTGCCGCCGATCGCCGCACAGGTGCTGAACACCTGCTGGGCATTGGCGGTGTTGGGCAGGTTCAGGCCCAACTCGCGGGCGCCAGCCAGGGCCAGGTTGAGGTCCTTCTGATGCAGGCTGATGCGGAAGCCCGGGTCGAAGGTGCCCTTGATCATGCGCTCGCCATGCACTTCGAGGATCTTCGAGCCGGCGAAACCGCCCATCAGTGCCTCGCGCACCTTGGCCGGGTCGGCCCCGTTCTTCGCGGCGAACAGCAGCGCCTCGGCGACCGCCTGAATGTTCAACGCGACGATGATCTGGTTGGCGACCTTGGCCGTCTGGCCGTCGCCACTCTCGCCGACGCGGGTGATGGTCTTGCCCATCGCCTGGAACAGCGGCAATGCACGTTCGAAGGCCGCTTCGCTGCCACCGACCATGATCGACAGGGTGGCGGCCTTGGCACCCACCTCACCGCCGGATACTGGCGCGTCGAGGTATTCAGCGCCGGTGGCCTTGATCTTCTCGGCGAACTGCTTGGTGGCAGTGGGGGAGATCGAACTCATGTCGATCACCACCTTGCCGGCACCGACGCCGGCGGCCACGCCATCGGCACGGAACAGCACGTCTTCGACCTGCGGGGTGTCCGGGACCATGACGATGATGAACTCGGCTTCCTGGGCGACTTCCTGCGGATTGGCCAGGCCGATGGCGCCGGCTTCGGTCAGTTCGGCCGGTGCCTGGTCGTGGTGCTGGGACAGGAAGATCTGGTGGCCGGCCTTCTGCAGGTTGATTGCCATGGGCTTGCCCATGATGCCGGTGCCGATGAATCCGATTTTAGCCATGAGTGTTCTCCTCGATTCTATGGTGCATGCCGCTGTGCGGCACGCGTTGTTGCCTGGGCGGCGCGCTGTTTGTCAGATGGCGTTGTGGCTTTTCAGCCAGCCAAGGCCGGCTTCGGTGGTGGTGGCCGGCTTGTACTCGCAGCCGACCCAGCCCTGGTAGCCGATGCGGTCCAGGTGCTCGAACAGGAAGCGGTAATTGATTTCGCCGGTGCCTGGCTCGTTGCGTCCGGGGTTGTCCGCCAGCTGGATATGGTTGATCGCCGCCAGGTTGTTCTCGATGGTGCGCGCCAGGTCTCCCTCCATGATCTGCATGTGGTAGATGTCGTACTGCAGGAACAGGTTGGCGTGACCGACCTTGCCGCGGATCTCCTGCGCCTGGGAGGTGTTGTTGAGGAAGAAGCGCGGAATGTCGCGGGTGTTGATCATCTCCATCACCAGGCGGATGCCGGCCTCCTCGAGCTTCTGCGCGGCGTAGCGCAGGTTTTCGATAAAGGTGATTTCCAGCTGGCCGAGATCGGCGCCACGCGGGGCGATGCCGGCCAGGCAGTTGACCTGGGTGTTGCCCAGCACCTTGGCGTAGGCGATGGCCTTGTCCACGCCGGCGCGGAACTCCTCGACCCGCTCCGGCAGGATGGCGATGCCACGCTCGCCGCCGGCCCAGTCACCGGCCGGTAGGTTGAACAGCACCTGGGTCAGCTTGTTGGCATCCAGCTGAGCCTTGATCTGCTCGGCAGGGAAGTCATAGGGGAACAGGTACTCGACACCGGAAAAGCCGGCCTGGGCGGCAGCGGCGAAGCGGTCCATGAAGTCCTGCTCGGTGAACAGCATCGACAGGTTGGCGGCAAAGCGGGGCATGGTTTTCTCCTGATCTGTAGGGATCACATTCGGGTTCGCATTGCGGTGGTGTGGTGGCCACCCTGGGTGTTGCGTTTGCGGTGGATATGCTTCGCGATATCCACCCTACGGTTGCACTGGCTGGCGTGGCGTAGGGTGGATAACGCCGCTTGCGGCTTATCCACCGTGTCGCATGGCTTCAATCCAGCAACCCAACCGCCGTCGGTGCGTCCTCGCGGCAGCTGGCCAGCGCCTCGAACTCGTTGATCGCGTCGATCTCGGTGCCCATGGCGATGTTGGTCACCCGCTCGAGGATCACCTCGATCACCACCGGCACGCGGTGTTCGGCCATCCAGGCCTGGGCCTGCTCGATGGCCGGGCGCAGGTCTTCCTGCTTGAACACGCGCAGCGCCTTGCAGCCCAGGCCCTCGACCACCGCGACGTGATCGACGCCGTAGCCTTCCATGCCGCTCTGGTCGGCATTGATGTTCTCGAAGCCCAGCTGCACGCAGTAATCCATGTCGAAGCCGCGCTGCGCCTGGCGGATCAGCCCGAGGTAGGCGTTGTTCACCAGGATGTGCAGGTAGGGCAGCTTGAACTGCGCGCCGACGGCCAGTTCCTCGATCATGAACTGGAAGTCGTAGTCGCCGGACAGCGCCACCACCTTGCGCGCCGGGTCGGCGGCAACCACACCGAGCGCCGCCGGAATGGTCCAGCCGAGCGGACCGGCCTGGCCGCAGTTGATCCAGTGGCGTGGCTGGTAGACGTGCAGGAACTGCGCGGCGGCGATCTGCGACAGGCCGATGGTGCTGACGTAGCAGGTGTCCTTGCCGAAGGCGTTGTTCATGCACTGGTACACGCGCTGCGGCTTCATCGGCACGCTGTCGAAGTTGGTCTTGCGCAACATCGTGCGCTTGCGTTCCAGGCAGTCGGCGGCCCAGGCGCGGCGATCCGGCAGACGGCCTTTGGCCTTGCGCGCCTTGGCCACGTCGACGAGCAGCTCCAGCGCGGCGCGGGCATCGGAGACGATGCCGTAGTCCGGCGCGAACACCCGACCGATCTGGGTCGGCTCGATGTCGACGTGGACGAAGGTGCGGCCCTTGGTATAGGTCTCCACGGAGCCGGTGTGACGGTTGGCCCAGCGGTTGCCGATGCCGAGCACGAAGTCGGATTCGAGCAGGGTCGCGTTGCCGTAGCGGTGGCTGGTCTGCAGCCCGCACATCCCGGCCATCAGCGGATGGTCGTCGGGGATCGAGCCCCAGCCCATCAGCGTCGGGATCACCGGCACGCCCACGGTCTCGGCGAATTCCACCAGCAAGGCCTCGGCCGCGGCGTTGTAGATGCCGCCACCGGCGACGATCAGCGGGCGCTCGGCGGCGCAGAGCATGTCGATGGCTTTCTCGATCTGCTTGCGGGTTGCCGCCGGCTTATAGACCGGCAGCGGCTCGTAGGTGTCGACGTCGAACTCGATCTCGGCCAACTGCACGTCGAACGGCAGGTCGATCAGCACCGGGCCGGGGCGGCCGGAGCGCATCACGTGGAAGGCCTGCTGGAACACGCGCGGGACCAGTGCCGGCTCGAGTACGGTGACCGCCCACTTGGTGACCGGCTTGGCGATGGACTCGATGTCCACGGCCTGGAAATCTTCCTTGTGCAGGCGGGCACGCGGCGCTTGCCCGGTGATGCAGAGGATCGGAATGGAGTCGGCGGATGCCGAGTACAGGCCGGTGATCATGTCGGTGCCGGCCGGGCCGGAGGTGCCGATGCACACGCCGATGTTGCCTGGCTTGGCACGGGTATAGCCCTCGGCCATGTGCGAGGCACCCTCGACGTGGCGGGCGAGGATATGACGGATGCCGCCATCGGCCCGCAGGGCGGAATACAGCGGATTGATCGCGGCTCCGGGGATGCCGAAGGCGGTGTCGATGCCTTCCTTGCGCAACACCGCGACGGCGGCATCGATTGCTCTCATTCGGGCCATTGTTCTTCCTCCTGATTCTTGGAATCACGATCTGCTGCGCTTCGGCCCTGCTGCGTTAAAACCAGGCTCGGAATGCTCATTTGCACCAGCAAACTCCGCTTCCTCGCCTGCTTTTGCCTTGCAGGTCTCTAGCTCGCTAGATCGTGGCTTTCTTTTTATTCGATAGTTTTTATACGTGGCCCAAGCATGCCGCCCTGGATTCCGTGGCGGAATTGGCCGAGACTTCAGTTCTGTCGATATCAGGAGTATCGAATGGATCGCTATACGACCCTGCGCAGCTTCGTGCTGGTGGCCGACTGCGGCAGCTTCGCCGCCGCCGCGCACAAGGAAAACGTCACCCCGGTGGTGATGGGCCGGCGGCTGGATGCGCTGGAGCGGCATCTGGGCGTCAAGCTGATGCACCGCTCGACCCGCGGCCTGTCGCTGACCGATCTGGGTGAGCAGTATCTGGATCGCGCCCGCGGGCTGCTCAAGGACTTCGATGAGGTGGACGCCAGCATCAGCCACGACCGCACCTCGGTCCGCGGCCACCTGGTGGTGTCGGCGCCGGCGGCATTCGGGCGGCGGCATATCGGCCCGCACGCACCGGCGTTCCAGGCGCGCTACCCGGACCTGCAGCTGTCGTTCAACTTCACCGACAGCGTGGTCGACCTGGTGCGCCACGGTTACGACATGGGCATTCGCATCGGCGAGGTGACCGATCCCAACTATGTGGCGGTGCGGCTGTTCCCCAACAGGCGGGTGGTCTGCGGCTCGCCCGAGTACTTCGCCCGCCATGGTACGCCGACGACGCTGGAGGAACTGACCGAGCACAACTGCCTGGCCTTCAACCTGCAGGGCGGTCAGCAGCGCGGCTGGACCTTTCTGCGCGACGGCCGGCAGGTGGCCATCCGCGTGGCCGGCAATCTGGACTGCAATGACGGTGAGCTGCTGTTCGACTGGGTCAAGCAGGGCCTGGGCATCGGCTGGCGCTCGACCTGGGAGATCCAGGCCGAGCTCAAGCGCGGCGAGCTGGTCACGGTACTCGACGAGTACGCGCTGCCGGCCTACGACATCCAGGCCGTCTACCCGCAGCAGCGCTACCTGCCGGCCAAGGTGCGTTTCTTCATCGACTACCTGAAGGACATCTACAACGCACCGGGCTACTGGGAAGTGCGCTGAGCGACTCAGTTGCCGCGGTAGGTGGAGAAGCCGTAGGGGCTCAGCAGCAGCGGGATGTGGTAGTGCTCGACGCTGCCATCGGCTTCGAAGATCACCGGAACTTCGGGGAAAAAGGTACTGGCCTTCTGCGTGGCGAACCAGTCGCCGGTCTTGAAGGTGACGCGGTAGGTGCCTTTTTCCAGCGCCTTGCCTTCCGGGTAGAGCGCCGTGATCCGCCCCTGCGCGTTGGTCTCGCCGCTGTTGAGTGATTTCCAGGTGTCACCCTGACGTTGTTCCAGGGTGACGCGCACATCCGGCGAGGGCAGACCGTTTTCCAGGTTCAGCACGTGCACGCTGAGCGGGTTGCCAGCTGCGAGGGTGAGACCGGACAGGCCACTGAGCATCAAGCCGGCGGCGATTGAACGTAGTGCTTTCATGGTGTTTTCCTTTTCTTCAGTGGGAGGAGGGCAGCAGTTTTTCGATGGCGGCCACGGCGCAGGCCTCGTCGTTCTTGGCACCGCCGGCACCGGCCACGCCGATGGCACCGATCACCTCGTCGCCGACCTTCAGCGGCACGCCACCGCCGAGCAGCAGCAGTTCGTCCAGGGTGTTGAGGTTGGCGGCATCCGGCGTGCTGGCGGCGCGTTCGGCGAACAGGCGGGTCGGCGTCTTGCTCGACAGTGCGGTGTAGGCCTTGCGCTGCGCCGCATGGGTGTTGTGCGGGCCGACGTTGTCGTCGCGGCGCAGGGCAACCAGATTGCCGCCGCGATCGACCACGGCGACCACCGCGGTGCGGTTCTGCGCATGGCAGGCATCCAGGGTCTGCTGGATCAGGCCGTCGGCCAGCGCCAGCGAGACGTTCTGCTGGGTGATCGGCGCCGGCGTGGCGGCGTTGGCGCTCAGGGCCGGGGTAAGCACTGCCAGGGTCAGCAGTGACAGGGTGGCGGCGATACGCATATCGATTTCTCCGGTGGCTGGGTTTCGAGGCGCATGCTGCCGCCCGCCGACCGTCAGAACCGTTGCCAGCGCATTACGCTTTTGTAATGGCTGCCAAGTCGTTGGCCCCATAACCTATGCGCCATCAATGAGGTGAGCCGATGCGAATTCTGGTGGTGGAGGACGAGGCCAAGACGGCCGACTACCTCAAGCGAGGGTTGGAGGAGTCCGGCTACCGGGTGGAGGTCGCGCGCAACGGCGTCGACGGCAAACACCTGATCGAGGAGGAAGCGTTCGATCTGGTAATCCTCGACGTCATGCTGCCCGGGCTCGATGGCTGGCAGCTGGTGCAGGTGGTGCGCCAGCGCTCGGCGCACACGCCGGTGCTGTTCCTCACCGCCCGCGATGCGGTGGAAGACCGGGTGCGCGGGCTGGAACTGGGCGCCGACGACTATCTGGTCAAGCCGTTTTCCTATGCCGAGCTGCTGGCACGGGTGCGCACCCTGCTGCGTCGCGGCCCGCCGCGCGAGGTCGAACGTTTCCACGTCGCCGACCTGGAGTTGGACCTGCTGCGCCGCCGCGTCACCCGTCAGGGCGAGCGCATCAACCTGACCAACAAGGAGTTCGCCTTGCTGCACCTCTTGCTCAGCCGTCAGGGCGAGGTGCTGTCCCGTGCGCAGATCGCTTCGCAGGTCTGGCAGATGAACTTCGACAGCGACACCAATGTGGTCGACGTGGCGATCCGCCGGCTGCGCGCCAAGGTCGACGATCCGTACCCGCTCAAGCTCATACACACCGTGCGCGGCATGGGCTACGTGCTGGACCTCTCGGCATGAGCCTGTGGCCACGCTCGCTCAGCCTGCGCCTGGCACTGGCCTTCGCCCTCGTCGCGGTGGTGCTGCTCGGGGCCATCGGCCTCTACCTGTACCGCTCGCTGGAACGCGAGATCGTCTGGCGCGACGACCAGGCGCTGCTCGGCCGGCTGGAGCGCATGCAGGCACTGCTGGATGACAGCGCCAGCATCGACGCGCTGCGCCAGCGGCCGCAGCTCTACGAGAACATGCTGGGCAACCGCGACAGCCTACTCTGGCTGCTGGATGCCCAGGGGCGCGCGCTGATCGAGATCAACCCGGCGCGGCTGCCCATTCCGCCGCTGCCGGCCAGCGACGCTGCGGCGCTGCAGGATATCGGCGAGGCGCGGCTGGCCTGGCGGCGGCTGCCGGGCGAGGCGGGGCTGACGCTGGTGGCCGGGCGCATGCTAGCCGAGCGCGAACAGATGCTCGCGGCCTACCGTGTGAAGCTGTGGTGGGCGCTGAGCCTCGGCGCGCTGCTGGCGTCCGTGCTCGGCTGGTTGATCAGCCGGCGTGCCTTGCGCCCGGTGCGCCAGCTGACCCGCCAGTCGCTGGCGATCGACGTACAGCACCTGCACCTGCGCCTCGACGACTCGACCGTGCCGAGCGAGCTGGAACCGCTGCGCGCGGCGCTGAACCAGATGCTGGGCCGGCTGGAACAGGGTTTCGCCCGGCTGTCGCGCTTCAGCGAAGACCTGGCCCACGAGATGCGCACGCCATTAGGCAACCTCATGGGCCAGACCCAGCAACTGCTGCACCGTGCCCGCTCGGTGGAGGATTACCAGGCACTGCTGGCCTCCAATCAGGAGGAGTACGAGCGCCTGGCGCGGATGATCGACAACATGCTGTTTCTCGCGCGTGCCGAGCAGCCGGCGGCGGCCATCGAGCGGCAACGCTTTGCACTGCCGGCACTGGTCGAGCAACTGTGCGACTACTTCGAAGGCGTCGCCGACGACCGCGGCATCCAGCTGCTCGACGAAAGCGAGGGCGAGCTGTGCGGCGACCCCGAGCTGATTCGCCGGGCGCTGGCGAACCTGCTGGCCAACGCGCTGCGCTACGGCGCCAGTGACGGCCCGGTGCGCATCGTCAGCGGCTCAGAGGACGGCTGGCGGTTGGTCAGCGTGATCAACCAGGGGCCGGCAATTGCCGCCGAGCATCTGCCGCGGCTGTTCGACCGCTTCTACCGCTGCGATCCGTCACGCGCCGAGCCGGGCGATTCCGGCGGCCTGGGGTTGGCCATCGTGAGGTCGATCATGCAGCTGCACGGCGGCGAGGTGGTTGTGCATAGCGACACGGAGATGACCGAATTCACCCTGCGTTTCGCCGAAACGCCGGTCTGATTCCGATCATTGGCACCGGATCGGGAGGCCTCACTGCGCTGTCACAGCTAAGGTGGATATAACCGCCTGTGAGAGACGCGCGTGTGGCTAGTCTGAAAATCGCTACCTACAACATCAATGGCATCCGTGCACGCCGGGGCAATCTGCTCGAATGGCTGGCGCGCGAGCAGCCCGATGTGGTCTGCCTGCAGGAGCTCAAGGCGCAGGATGTCGACTTTCCCATCGATGACATCCGCGGTGCCGGCTACGGCGCCATCTGGCATGGGCAAAAGTCATGGAACGGCGTGGCCATTCTTGCCCGTGACAGCGAGCTGCTGGAGATCCGCCGCGGCCTGCCCGGCGACCCGGACGACAGCCACAGCCGCTATTTGGAGGCCGCGGTGCACGGGGTGATCGTCGCCAGCCTCTATCTACCCAACGGCAACCCGCAGCCGGGGCCGAAGTTCGACTACAAGCTGAGCTGGTTCGAGCGGCTGATCGAGCACGCCGCAGGCTTGCTCGCCAGCGGGCATCCGGTGGTGCTGGCCGGCGACTACAACGTGGTGCCGACCGACGAGGATATCTACAACCCGCGCTCCTGGCTGAAGGACGCGCTTCTGCAGCCGGAAAGCCGCGAATGTTTCGATCGCCTGCTGGCGCAGGGCTGGACCGACGCGTTGCGCGCCAGACACCCGGACGAGCGCATCTACACCTTCTGGGACTACTTTCGACAGCACTGGCAGAAGAACTCCGGGCTGCGCATCGACCATCTGCTGCTCAGCCCGGAGCTCGCGCCGCGGCTGCAGGACGCCGGCGTGGATCGCTGGGTGCGCGGGCAGGAACATGCCAGTGACCACGCGCCGACCTGGATAACCCTCAAAGGTGACGCGAGCGGGGCAGCCAAGCCGGCAAAGTCGGGCAAGCACGGCAAGACCGAGGCGAGCCGCTAGATGCAGGCGTTGCGCAGGGGGGGGTCGAGCGAGGCAGCAGTGGGTGGCGTGGCCGGTTTTATCAAAGCCTTGTGCCAATCGTCGCTGAGACATCGGCGGATCGACGGGTACGACTAGTATCCGAACAACTGCTCCGCAATCGACATCGCGGGCTCCGGAGGCTCGTAGTCGACGGCACTCATACGGCGGCAATGGCAACCAGTACGGGGGAGGGACTCCATGTCTGATGACATACAGCAGGATCAGATTGATCGATTCGGGGTGGTTGATGATCCGCTCTCTATTCTGCGTCGCCTGGAGAACGCCAACCTTTCATTGAGCGAGATGCTGGTGGAAACCCTGCATGCGGTGCGCACGCATTTGGGAATGGATGTGGCCTTCATCAGTGAGTTTCGCGGTGAAAGCCGGATATTTCGCTACCTGGACGGCAACTTCGTGCCCCTGCAGCTTGAAGTCGGAGCCGGTGACCCTCTGGATGAAAGCTACTGTCAGCGTGTGCTCGACGGACGCCTGCCTGAGCTGATTCAGGACGCGGCGTCTTTGCCGGAGGCGCAGGCCATGCCGGCGACCAAGGCCTGGCCGGTCGGTGCGCACCTCAGCGTTCCGCTGCGTTTCAGCGATGGCCGGCTCTACGGCACCTTCTGTTGCTTCAGCACCACGCCGGACAAGAGCCTCGACGAGCGAGATCTGAAGACGCTGCGGCTGTTTGCCGACTTTGCCGGCAGACTGCTGGAACGCCATGCGCTCAACGAGATGCGCTATGCCGAGACACTCACGCGCATTCGCTCGGTGCTTGAGCAAAAGGCCTATTCCGTGGTGTATCAACCCATCGTGCACCTGGTGGAAAACCGCATCGTTGGCCACGAGGCGCTGGCTCGATTCAGCGCGCAGCCACAGCGAACGCCGGACAAGTGGTTCGCCGAGGCCGGGCTGGTCGGTTTGCAGCAGGAGCTGGAGGTGGCCCTGATCGAGGCGGCCCTGCACGACTTCGAGCAGTTGCCGGCAGACAGCTACCTGTCGCTCAATGTTTCGCCAGGGACCATCCTCTCCGGCGCACTGAACACGGTGCTCGCCGATCAACCGTTGGCGCGGCTGACGCTCGAGGTGACCGAACATGCATCGGTACAGGACTACTCGCAGCTGGCCGATGCGCTCGAACCGCTGCGCAGTAAAGGGCTGCAGTTGGCGGTGGACGATGCCGGCGCCGGCTACGCGAGTTTCCGCCACATCCTCAAACTCAAGCCGGACGTGATCAAGCTCGACAGCAGCCTGATCCGCAATGTCGACAGCGACACCGGTTGCCGCGCGCTGGCTGCCGCCTTGATCCGCTTCGCCGAGGAAACCGGCTGCAAGGTCGTCGCCGAAGGGGTGGAAACTCAGGAGGAGCTGACCATGCTGCGACGGCTGGAAGTGAGCAAGGCCCAGGGTTACCTGCTCGGACGGCCGCTGCCGTTGCATCCCCGGCTCGCCATGAGCCGTCAGGCATAGCCGGCGCCGCCGAGCGATGAGCCAAGAGAGTGCCTTCGGGCGATTTCGCTGAACCTTTGTGGTGCGTGGGCAGTCGACTTAAATAACGCGGGCGGCAGCGATGCGGCCCTTTTCGAGTCGACTCGTCAGGAGGTACAAGATGGATACGAAAGAGACGATTTCCGTGCTCAACGATCTGATAGAGACCTGCAAGGATGGGGAAAAGGGCTTTCTCGAATGTGCCGAGGATCTGCGCGACCCGCAGCTCAAGAGCACCATGAACCAGCGCTCGCGCGATTGCGCCACCGCCGCAGCCGAACTGCAGCAACTGGTCCGCTCCATGGGCGGCGATCCAGAGACCAGCACCAGTGTGGCGGCTGACATGCACCGCCGCTGGGTTGACCTCAAGGCGATGATCACCGGCAAGGACGACGAGGCCATTCTCAACGAGTGTGAGCGTGGTGAGGATGTCGCGGTGAAGAGCTACCGCAAGGCGCTGGAAAAAGACCTGCCAGCCGAAGTGCGGGTCGTGGTCGAGCGCCAATACCAGGGCGTGCAACGCAACCATGATCAGGTAAAGGCTTTACGCGACGCAGCCCGCGCCCGGAGCTGATGTTTCGCTAGCCGGTCAGGGTTTGAAAAACGCCAGCGCATGCTGGCGTTTTTCGTTTCCGCCGATCAGTCGGCCTGAACGGACTCGGCGATTTCGCAACCCTTGAGTACCAGGCGAATGATGGTGTCGGCTGCCGCATCGTAGTCGGCGTCGTCGAGGCGGTTTTTGCCGGTTACAGTGCTGATCTGCCAGTCGAAATCGGCGTAGGTCTGGGTGGCCGCCCAGATGCTGAACAGCAGGTGATTGGCATCGACCTTCGCCATCAGTCCATCGTCGATCCAGCCCTGAATGCAGGCGATGTTGTGCGCGGCCTGGGCGTTGAGCTGGGCGGTGCGCTCCGGCGACAGGTGAGGGGCGCCATGCATGATCTCGCTGGCAAACACTTTGGACGCATAGGCGTGATCGCGGGAGATGCGGATCTTGGTGCGGATGTAGGCGCGCAGCACCTCGGCCGGATGCCCGGGCTGATTGAACGGTGCCGAGGCCTCGAGCAGCGGCTCGACGATGCTCTCCAACACCTCGCGATAGAGGTTTTCCTTGGACTTGAAGTAGTAGTAGACGTTGGGCTTCGGCAGCCTGGCGCGGGCGGCGATGTCGCTGGTCTTGGTGGCGGCGAAGCCCTTTTCCGCGAATTCCTCGCTGGCGGCTCGCAGGATCACGTCTCGGTTGCGCTCTCGAATGCTGGACATGCGGACCTGTTTGGCTGGCGCCGCCCGGCCTGGCGGCGGTTCGGCATGCTAGCACTCGCTTCTTTGCGGCCTCAACCGAGCCGCCATCCGTCGGTTCAGCCCGAGCCAAGGCTAAACGCCATCAAGTTCCCGACGGCCATGCCGCTAAATGACCTTGCGTGCATCATAAATTGTGTACAGTAGTGGCACTTTGATGTGTCCAATAATAACGCGAGGGCCTTCCATGCAGTTCTTCAAGCGCAGCATTCAGTGGCAATTGATCCTCAGCATGGGTGCGGCGCTGCTGGCGAGCCTGCTGATCGTCATCCTGGTGTATGCCTCGGCTGTCGAGCGCCTCGCCGAGCGCTACCTGCTCGGTGAAGCGTTGCCGGCCAATATCAACGCCATCCGCAACGATATCGAGCGCACCCTGGCGGCGCCCATCACCGCCACCGCCGGTATCGCCGGCAACACGCTGGTTCACGACTGGCTGATCCAGGGCGAGGATTCGCGGCAGGCCGAGGCCATCGGCCGCTACCTCAATGGCGTGAAAGCCCAGCAGAACGCGCTGACCACCTCGATCGCCGTACTCGACAGCGGCCACTATTACTCCGACGCCGGACTGAGCCGGACCCTGTCACGCTCGGCAGACGCCGACGGCTGGTTCTACAGCCTGGTGGACGGCAGCCTCGAGCGCCGGCTGGAGCTGGACGTCGACAAGGCCACCGGCCAGCCGACCCTGTTCATCAACCAGCGCATCAGCGCTGGCGGACGAGTGCTTGGCGTGGCCGGGCTGGGTTACAGCCTGAGCGCCATGTCCGCACTGATCGCCGACTTCCGCTTTGGCGAGCGCGGCGAGGTCTATCTGGTCGGCAGCGATGGCCAGGTGAAAATCCATCCGCGCAGCGAGCACAACGGCCGCGCCGCGCTGGCCGAGTTGGCCGGCACGCAAGCTGCGCGGCAGCTGGAAGCCCAGGCCGGACAGGTGGTGCGTTTCGATCGTGCTGGAGAAACGTTTCTGGCCATGGCGCAACCGCTGGATGGGCTCGGCTGGACGCTGATCGCCGAGGTGCCCGAGGCGGAAATCTTTGCCGAGGCGCGTCGTACGCTCTGGACCACCAGTCTGATCGGTTCGGCTATCGGTCTGTTCTTTCTCGGCGTGATCGTCCTGCTGGCGCGCGGGCTTGTGCGGCCGATTCGCCAGGTCACGGCGGCGCTGGTGGAAATCGGTGGTGGCGGTGGCGATCTCACCCGCCGTCTGGACGAAAGCCGTGCCGACGAGCTCGGCGACCTGGCGCGTGGCTTCAATCGGTTCATCGGCAGCCTGCGCAGCCTCATCGGCGATGTGCTCAAGACCAGCGAACAGCTGCGCAGCGCGGTCGGTCAGGTGGCGCGGGTGGTGGACGACACCGCGGTGCGTGCCGGGCGGCAGCACGAGATGACCGACATGGTGGCCACTGCGGTGCACGAAATGGGGCTCACCGTGCAGGAGATCGCGCGCAACGCCAGCAATGCGGCGCAGGCCTCCCAGGGCGCCCGCAGCGAGGCGCTCGAGGCGCGTCAGGTGGTCGGCGAGTCGATCGGGCATATCGAGCGGATGTCGGGCGACATTGGCCAGGCCGCCGGCTCGGTGACCAATCTGGCGCAGCAGGTGGCCTCCATCGATCAGGTGCTGGCGGTGATCCGCAGCATTTCCGAACAGACCAATCTGCTGGCCCTCAACGCCGCCATCGAGGCCGCCCGCGCCGGCGACATGGGCCGTGGCTTCGCTGTGGTGGCCGACGAGGTGCGCACCCTGGCCAGCCGCACCCAGGCCTCGACCGACGAGATCCAGCAGATGATCGGACGGCTGAAGAACGGCGCCGAAACCGCCGTCAGCGCGATGCACGCCGGCCAGGCCGCAACGGGTACCGGTGTTCAGGCCAGCCAGCGCACCGGCCAGTCCCTGCAGGCGATCACTGCCCAGGTGGAAGCCATCAGCGACATGAACACCCAGGTCGCCGCCGCGACCGAGGAGCAGAGCAGCGTCACCGAGGAGATCACCCACAACGTGCAGGGCATCGCCGATCTGGCCCAGGCCACCGCCCAGGATGTGCAGGGCTGCCGGGCCGACTGCCAGACGCTGTCGAAGCTGGCCGAGGATCTCGGCCGCCAGATGGGCAGCTTCCGCTTGTAGGCGACGGAGCCGCGGAAACAAAAAGGGCGCCTCTCGGCGCCCCTTTTATTGCTCGACCTTTAGAAGTGCGCCTTGACGATGGCACTGAAGGTGTTCTGGTCGGTCTTGCCGACGAAGTTGTCGCTTACGAAACCTCCGTCCTCGATGCCGTACTTGTTGGTCCAGTAGTCGTATTCGATACCGACGTACAGCTGCTTCTCGCCCCAGTTCAGCGCCTTGCCCAGGTCGTACTTGATCTGTGGGTTGAAGTGGAAGTTGGCGTGGTATTCCTCGCCGCGGGAGTTGCGGTCGTTGTCCACCACCCAGTCGATGAAACCGTCGATCAGGATGTCGGAATTGCCCACCGGCAGGGTGTAGCCCCACACCGGGGTGATCTGCCAGACGCCATCGCCCACGCGGTCACCATCGGTGTCGCGGTGATAGATGTTGACGGAGAAGTAGTCGAAGCCGGGGACGGCCAGGTCGAAGCCCGGGCCTATCATGTAGGTCTCCACATCGCCTTCGCCGAACTCGTAGGTCATGGCGACCAGCACGTCCTTGATCGGGCCGAAGCTCAGGTCCTGCTGAAGGATCTTGCCGAACGACAGGCGCGGCGAGAATTCGCCGTAGAAGGTGCTGTCGTCGCGGCCGTTGTCGTTGCCCTTGCCGTTGTAGTGGATCGAGTCGACGAAAAAGAAGGTATCGCCGTACTTCCAGCCGTTGACGTGCTCGAAGGTGACGGTCTGCTGGATCGGCGAATCGATCTTGTAATCCTTGCCGTACAGGTAGGTCAGGCTGTTGCTGTGCCAGTAGAGCAGTCCTTCGGCCATTGCCGGGGCGGACAGCAGGCTGCCGGCGACTGCGGCGGCGAGAGGGAGAGTTTTCAGGTGCATGGTGGCGCTCCTAGGGTTCGATGGTGGCTTTTTGTTGTCATTGTCGTCCAATGCCGTCGTGGCGAGAAGCGCATAACACACCGGCTCGCGACTGAATTAGCCGCATTGACGCGGACATGGTGTCGCAGTGCGCCGATTGCCGCAGCGATGTGACCTGACGGCTCGCGGAGTGCGCCGAGGTTACCCGGCGCTCCGGTGTTCAGAAGTGCGCCTTGACGATGAAGTTGACCACGTTGTTGTCGGTGTTGAAGACGCGGCTGTCCTCGATGCCGTATTTGTTGCTCCAATAGTCGTATTCGATGCCCACATAGAGCCTGCCGGCCCCGTGGTCCAAGGCCTTGCCGAGGTCGTACTTCACCTGCGGATTGAAGTGGAAGTTCTTCGCCAGGTAGTTGCCGCGTGCCTTGGAGCCGGCGTCGTTCACCACCCAGTCGATATAGCCGTCGAACAGGATGTCGGACTTGCCCAGCGGGATGGTCATTGCCCAGGTCGGGGTGATCTGCCACTGACCACTCGGCTTGCCGGTGGCGCCGTCGGGCTTGCGGTAGTAGGTGTTGATGGCGAAACGGTCGAAGCCGGGCACGCTGAGGTCGACGGCCGGGCCGAGCAGGTAGTTCTGGTTCGGTGTGCCGTTGGCCAGGCTTTCGCCACGTTCGTAGGTGGCCGAGATCAGCACGTCCTTCACCGGCCCGAACGACAGGTCCGTGCCGCTGAGTTTCCCGAGCGACAGCCGCGGGCTGAACTCACCGTAGTAGGTGCGGCCGTCCTTGCCCGTGTGGCCGTTGAACCACTTGTGGTCGACGAACAGGAACATGTCGCCCCAGTTCCAGCCGCTGGCGTGTTCGAAGGTGATGGTCTGCTGGATCGAGGCCTCGCGGCCGTCCTCGCCCGAGTCAACGGCGAAGTTCTTGCCGTACAGATAGGTCAGGCTGTTGTTCTGCCAATGCATGAGGTCGGCGGCGAGGGCAGGGGTCGCCAACAGGGCGCCGGTGAGCGCCAGGCAGCAGGGAGCAGTCTTCAGTCGCATGGGATATTCCCTTGTGTTTTTTGTTATAGGCAGGGCCGCACGACCGGGAACGTTCCGGTCGTACGGTTTGTAACGAAGTGGCGTGATCAGCCTTTGAAATCGGCGCCTGCTGGTTGCGGCATGGCGTCGCGGCGGTGGCCGTCGTGCTCCCGGTAATCGGGAATGTTCACCGACAGGGTGTTGGTGCCCACGGCATCCTCGATCAGCTCTTCCGGGTCGAAGACATCCGCTTCGCTCGGCTCGCGGGGCAGGAAGAGATTGAGCAGGATGGCGCTGAAGGCGCCGATGGTGATCGGCGAGCCGAAGATGTTCTTCAGCACGTCTGGCATCGCGCTCAGCACTTCCGGCACGCCGGCCACGCCGAGGCCCAGGCCGAGAGAGATGGACACGATCAGCATGTTGCGCCGATGCAGGCCGGCTTCGGCGAGGATCTTGATGCCGGCGATGGCCACGGTGCCGAACATGATCAGCGTGGCGCCGCCGAGCACCGGTTTGGGCATCGCCTGCAGCACGCCGCCCACCACCGGGAACAGGCCCAGCAGGATCAGCAGCCCGGCGATGTAGAAGCCCACGTGACGGCTGGCCACGCCGGTCAGCTGGATCACGCCGTTGTTCTGGCTGAAGGTGGTCATCGGCAGGCTGTTGAACACCGCCGCGGTGGCCGAGGCGCAGCCGTCGGCGAGAATGCCGGACTTGATGCGGCGCATGTACAGCGGGCCGCGCACCGGCTGGCGCGAGATCATCGAGTTGGCGGTGAGATCGCCGGCGGTCTCCAGCGGCGTGATCAGGAAGATCACGGCAATCGGGATGAACGCCATCCAGTCGAAGGCGAAGCCGAAGCGGAATGGCTGCGGCACGCTGACCAGCGGTAGCTCGGCGAGGCCGGACAGATCGACCTTGCCCATCGCCAGCGCCACGGCGTAACCGACGGAGAGCGCGACGATCACCGCGGACAGCCGCAGCACCGGCCAGGGGAAGCGGTTGAGCAGCACGATGATGCCGATCACCAGACCCGCCAGCGCCAGGTTCGGCAAGGCGCCGAGGTCGGGCGCGCCGTAGCCGCCGGCGATGTCGGTCATCGCCACCTTGATCAGCGACAGACCCATCAGACAGATGATGGTGCCGGTCACCACCGGTGTGATCACCCGGCGCAGCTTGTTGATGCACTGGCTGAAGGCGATTTCGACGAAGGCAGCGCAGAAGCTCACGCCGAACAGCGTGGCGAGGATTTCCTCCGGCGTGCCGCCGCGCGCCTTGACGATGAAGCCGGCGCTGAGAATCGCGCTGAGAAAACCGAAGCTGGTGCCCTGCAGGCAGAGCAGGCCGGAGCCGATCGGGCCGATGCGCTTGGCCTGGACGAAGGTGCCGAGGCCGGAGACGAACAGCGCCATGCTGACCAGATAGGGCACGTAGGCACCCAGGCCCAGGGCACTGCCGACGATGAGGGTGGGGGTGATGACGCCGACGAAGCTCGCCAGAACGTGCTGCAGCGCCGCGAAGAGTGCCGGGAGGGGAGCCGGGCGATCGTCCAGCCCGTAGATGAGATCCTGCTGGGGTGCAGCGCTACCGCTGCTCGTATCGGTTGCGGTCATGGTCAAGCCTGCCATTTGTTGTTGTACGGTCATGGGCTTTCGAGGGGCACGGCACCTCTCTCCGCGGCGACGGCTGTAGGGCTGGCGTCGGGATGACCTGACTATAGCAATCTGTGGACAAGCGTTGGAACAATAAATTTGTGCATTGTGTACAAGATGACGGGTGGTCGCACCCGTCTCATCGGTCTGGGTGCAGCTCCCGCGCCACGTTTTCGGCGAGGCCGGCGCCGGCCTCGCTCATGGTCAGGTAGGTGCGGTCCGCACCGGCTTCCTGGATGCGCTGAGCGATGTCTTCGTACATGGCATGGGAGACGATCAGCCCGCCAAAGCCGCTTTCGCGCAGTTTGCGGGTGGAGATGATCTTGGCCTCGGGGTCGTTCATCGCCAGGACCACGGCCTCGACCTGGTTCATCTCCAGGCTCTGCCAGAACATCTGGTCCTCGGCATCGGCGAAGAGGATGTGTCGGCCCTCGGCGGTGTTCTTTTCCACCATGACCGGGTCGGAGTCGAGGCTGACCAGCCGATAACCCTTGGCGTTCAGGTGGTCGTAGGCGGCGCGGCCGGTGCGGCCCATGCCCATGATCAGGATCTGTGCATCACCCAACGACACCGGTTGCTCGTCCGGGTGGCGAATGTTGCGCTCGCAGCGGATCAGCCGCGGTGCCAGGCGCTCGTACAGCGGGTGGGCAACGCGGTTGATCTGCGCCGAGATGATGAACGACAGCGCCACGGTGATCGCCAGTGGCATCAGCCATTGCGGCAGGACCACGCTGGCCACGATCAGACCGAACTCGCTGTAGTTGGTCAGGCTGGCAGCGCTGAGGAAGGCGCTGCGCGCACGCAGGCGAAAGGCGATGAACAGGCCGAAGAACAGCACCGCCTTGAGTGGCAGCAGCAAGGCCATGGCGAAAGCGAACCAGAGGGCGTCGGCATCCGGCAGCCCGCCGATGCCGATCTTGAGGAAGAAACCCACGAGGAACACTTCCTTGATGGCCCACAGCGAGTTGGACAGTTCGCTGGCGCGCTTGTGCTTGGCCAGCATGGCGCCGAAGGCGAGGGCGCCGAGCTCGGAACTCAGGCCCACATACTCGAAGCCGAGCCCACCGGCGACCAGTGCCAGCATCAGGCCGAGCAGCACCATCAGCTCCTCGTGGCCGCTGTGATCGAGCAGGCGGAACAGCAGCGGTCTTAGCAGCGGCAGCAGGAACACCAGCAGCGCCCAGGCGGAAGGCAGCTTGCCGGCGGCGAGGCTCATCACCACCAGGGCGATGAGGTCCTGGATGATCAGCACGCCGATCGCGACACGACCATGGAAGGCGCGCAGCTCGCGCTTGCTTTCCAGCACCTTGGCGGCCAGCACGGTACTGGAGAACGACAGGGCGATGGCCAGCAGCATCGCTTCGCGCCAGTCGCTGTCGAGGATCAGCATGATGGCCGGCAACACCAGCACGCTGGAGATGAAGAAGTGCAGCAGACTGCCGCCAATCACTTCGCGGCGCACCAGGTTGCCGAGCTTGAGCTTGAGCCCGACGGTGAACAGCAACAGCAGCACGCCCAGATGCGCCAGATGGTCGAGGATGATGCTGTCGTCGCGGGTCACACCCACGTAATCGCCCGCTGCGGCAAGGGCGAAGCCGGCGCCCAGATAGCCGATCAATGGCGGCAAGCCGATGAAGCGGGCAAGCAGCCCGAGGGCGAAGGCGAAGGCGATCCAGCTGGCTTCTATCACGGTCGGCATCCGGCGCGGGGGAGGGGCGCGGCATTGTAACGGGATGCAGCCTCTTGTCGAGGCAGGCAGCTGACCGGGGTGGCGAATAGCAGGCGGCGACCCGCGCCGGGTCGCCAGCTGTGGGCTCAGGCGTGGGCGGCGCCGGTCAGCGCTTCGCGCTCGGGGCCGCCGAGCACGTTGAACAGCAGGTTCAAGGTCACTGCGCTCAGCGTCGCCAGGGCGATGCCGCTGTGGGTGATCGGCTCCAGCCAGTGCGGCAGCTGGGCGAAGAACTCGGGGCGCACCACCGGAATCATGCCCAGGCCGATGCTCACCGCCACCAGCAGCTGGTTGCGGCGATCGGCGATGTCCGCTTCCTGCAGGATCTTGATGCCGGTGGCCGCAACCATGCCGAACATCGCCAGGCCCGCGCCGCCGAGTACCGCGGCCGGGATCGAGGCGACCAGGAAGGCCGCCTTGGGCAGCAGGCTCAGGGCGATCAGGATCAGCCCGGCGATGGCCGTGACGTGGCGGCTGCGTACGCCGGTCATCTGCACCAGGCCGATGTTCTGCGCGAAGGAGGAATGGGTGAAGGTATTCATGAAGCCGGCCAGAAAGGTCGCGCCTGCATCGCACAGAAGCCCGCGGCGCAGGCGCTTGGGGTCGACCGTTTCGCCGGTGATCCGTCCGAGGGCGAGGAACATGCCCGCCGACTCGACGAAGATGATCACCACCACCAGGCACATCGAGAGGATCGGTGCCAGCGAGAAGGTCGGCGTGCCGAAGTGGTTGGGCGTCACCACCTGCACCGCGGGTGCTGCCGCCATGCCGGAAAGGTCGACCATGCCCAGCGCGCCGGCCAGGGCGTAACCCAGGCCCATGCCGATCAGCACCGAAACGTTGACCCAGAAGCCGCGCAGGAAACGGTTGACCAGCAGGATGGTGGCCAGCACCGCAGCGGCGATGCCGAGATAGTGCACCGCGCCGAACTGGCTGGTGGCGCTGCCGCCGCCGGCCCAGTTCACTGCCACCGGAAACAGCGACAGGCCGATGGCGGTGATCACGGTGCCGGTCACCAGTGGTGGGAAGAAGCGCACGATGCGGCAGACGAAGGGCGCGATCAGCAGGCCGAAGGCGCCGGCGGCGATGGTCGCACCGAAGATGCCGGTCATGCCGACGCCCGGCATGCCGGCCATCACCACCATGCTGCTCACCGCGGCGAAGCTGGCGCCCATCATCACCGGCATGCGGATACCCATCGGCCCGATGCCCAGTGACTGCACCAGCGTGGCGATGCCGGCGACCAGCAGGTCGGCATTGATCAGAAAGGCGATCTCATCGCGTGACAGCCCGGCTGCCTGACCGACGATCAGCGGGACGGCGACGGCGCCGCCGTACATCAGCAGCACGTGCTGCAGGCTCACCAGCAATTGCTGCAGCCAGGGCAGCCGATTCGCCCCGGCGGGGCGGGCGTTCAGGTCGTTCATGCAAGGTACCTCGGGCGCGTTTGTTATTGATTGTCGCGACAGCCCCTGCACGGGGGCCGGTATGGCCTGCACCGGGACTCGCCCGGCCGTGAAACGTCATTGCAAAAAAAAGCCGCACGCCAGGCGTGCGGCTGGGGTGGGCTCAGTTGGTCGGTGCGCCCTTGGCGATCCAGGCGCCGAGCAGGTCACGCTCGTCCTGGGTCATCTGGGTGATGTTGCCGAGCGGCATGATCTGGCTGGCGACGCTCTGCGCATGGATCTTCGCGGCCTGCTGGCGGATCTGCTCGGGGGTGTCGAACATCACCCCGGCCGGTGCGCTGGAGAACATCGGGCTGCTCGGATTGGCCGAGTGACAGACGGTGCAGCGCTGCTCGATCACTTCATTGATCTGGCTGAAGCGCGGCGCGTCGGCATGTGCCTGGGCGGCGGCGCTGGCCTGCTCGGGAGTGGTGGCGGCGAGGTTCGGCGCACTGCTCGGGCGGTTCGGCGAGGTGACGAAGGCCAGGCAGACCATCCCCACCGCGGCGGCCGGCAGGGCCCAGGCGAAGCGGTTACTGTCGTGGCGGGTGTTGAAGTAGTGACGGGCCAGTACCGACAACGCACCGAGGGCGGCGAGGATCAGCCAGTTGTACTGGCTGCCATAGGTGCTCGGGAAGTGGTTGCTGATCATGATGAACAGCACCGGCAGGGTGAAGTAGTTGTTGTGCCGCGAGCGCAGCAGGCCCTTGGCCGGCAGTACCGGATCGGGCGTGCGGTTCTGCTCGATGGCGGTGACCAGTGCGCGCTGGGCCGGCATGATGATGCGGAACACGTTGCCGACCATGATGGTACCGATCAGCGCGCCGGTGTGGATGTAGGCCGCGCGGCCGCTGAAGATCTGCGAATAGCCCCAGCAGGCGGCGATCACCAGCACGAACAGCACCAGGCCGAGCAGCGCGGGGGTCTTGCCCAGTGGCGAATCGCACAGCAGGTCGTAGACGAACCAGCCGACGATCAGCGAGCCGAAGCCGATCGCCACGGCGGTGGCGGGCGTCAGGTCGCTGCCCGGTGCGATCAGGTACAGGCCGGGGTTGAGGTAGTAGACCACCAGCAGCAGGGCGACGCCCGACAGCCAGGTGGTGTAGGCCTCCCACTTGAACCAGTGCAGGTTCTCCGGCATCTGCGGTGGGGCGAGCTTGTATTTCTCCAGGTGGTAGATACCGCCACCGTGGATGGCCCAGAGATCACCCGACAGCCCTTCGCGCGGGTTGCTGCGGTTGAGGTTGTTCTCCAGCCAGACGAAATAGAAGGAGGCACCGATCCAGGCGATGCCGACGATCATGTGTATCCAGCGAATTCCCAGGTTCAGCCATTCGGTCAGATGTGCGTCCACGTTGATTACCTCTTGTACGGCGGCTGCAGCTGCCGTCCTTTCTTCTTATGGGTATCGGTCCGAGTCACCGCGCGCGGTTGGGCTCAGCGCGAAACCTGTTGGGGGTCGAGGAGGAGTTGCTGATCCTCCGTGAAGAAGTACTCGTCGCAGTTGTTGCCAGAACCGCTGCGATCGACCACCAGGAATTCATCCCGCTTTTCGATCGTCAGCACCGGGTGGTGCCAGACGCCGCGGTGGTAATTGACGCCCTGCCTGCCGTTGCTGCGGAAGGCGCGGACGTGGCCCGGTACAGGTGCATCGCCAAGTGGCGCGACCACGACCAGAAAGGGGTGCCCGAGCAGCGGCACGAAGGCCTGGCTGCCCAGCGGATGACGTTCCAGCATGCGGATGACCAGCGGCATTTCCAGCGCTTGGGCACTGAAGATGCTGATGATCGCCCTGTCCTCGGGTTCGGCCGTCTCGACCGTGGCCAGCTTGTGATAGCGGCGGGTCGAGCCGTTGTTGATCATGAAAAACTCGCTGCCTTCGGTCTCGATGACGTCGCCGAAGGGGGCGAAGGCTTCCTTGGTCAGTGGCTCGATGGTCAGGGTGCGCATGGCATTCTCGTTATCAAAATTCTGCTTTGTAGCCCCGCATGCTTGCGAGCCTGGTTTATCCGGTGGGCTGAAGCCCACCCTACGGCCGGGGGCCTAGGGCGAGCTCAGTAGGGGGCGGGCGGTGTTCTGCTTCAGTCCACCATGCCCCTATCGCCACCTTACTTCGCCACCTTGCCGAACAAGCGCAGCCGGCTGACGCCGCCGTCCGGGAAGATGTTCAGGCGCACGTGGGTCACCGGGCCGAGCTTGGCGATCTGCTCGCTGAACTCGTGCTCGGCGTGCATCGACAGCTTCTGGCTCGGCAGCAGCTCGCGCCAGAACAGGCTCTGGGTCTCGATCTGGCTGTCGGTGCCGCCTTTGACGTAAGCCGCCTGGATGGTGCAGCTGTCCGGGTAGTTGCCCTTGAAGTGCAGGGTATCTACGACGATGCGCTCGATCTCGCCCGGATGGCCGAGGGCGACGATCACCCAGTCGTTGCCGGGCGTGCGGCGGCGGGCGGTTTCCCAGCCGTCGCCCATGTTCTCGCCACGGTTCGGGTTGAGGATGTTGCTCATGCGGCCGAAGTGCTCGTCGGAGCAGGCCAGCGCGCGGCCACCGTTGAGGGCGGCGGCGAGGTCGATCTGCTCGTTGTCGCCGACGCTGCTCCAGTCGCGGTACGGAATGCCGTGCACGCGCAGACGGGCGACGCCGCCGTCCGGGTAGATATTGAAGCGCAGGTGGCTGACCGGCTTGTCGAAGGCGATCTCGTGGTAGTGATGGCTGTTGCCCTGGAGCTCGACGGCCGGCAGGACTTCGGTCCAGACGGTGTCGTCGTTCGGATCGCCTTCAGCGACGAAGCAGGCTTCCAGCGAGGCTGACGGCGGGTAGTTGCCGGTGAAGTGGCTGGTGTCGATGTCCACGCCCTTGATCCAGCCGGGCACGCCGAGGCGGATCACGGCATGGTCGTAGCCTTCGAAGCGCTTGCGGCGCGACTCCCAGCCGTCCATCCACTTGCCGTTGTCATCGAACACGCCCTCCTTCCATACGGCCGGCGTCGGCTGGAACAGCCGGTTGACGTCGGCGAACCAGTCGTCAGTGACGGAAATGGCGCGGGTGCCCAGGCGGGCGTCGGCCAGGTTGACGTATTTCTCGAAGGGTACGGCGTAAGCTTTCATCGCGATCTGCCTTGAAATGAGTGGAGCGGTTTCTGCCTTTATTGCCTGTGTTGCGGTGTTGCCTGTTTTCCCGTTCCGGCTACATGGCCTGCAGGCGGAACAGGGCGATCTTGTTGATTTCCGCCAACGCCCGGGCGAATTCCTGCTCGGGGCTGTTGTGGATGCGTTCTTCGAACGCGGCGAGGATCTGGTGCCGGTTGCTGCCCTTGACCGCCATGATGAAGGGGAAGCCGAACTTCGCCTTGTAGGCGTCATTGAGTTCGGTGAAGCGGGCGAACTCTTCTGGTGTGCATTCATGGATGCCGGCACCGGCCTGCTCTGAGGTGCTCGATGCGGTCAGCTCGCCGCGGATGGCGGCCTTGCCGGCGAGATCCGGGTGGGCGTTGACCAGCTTCAGCTGGGTGTCGTGGTCGGCGGCGAGCATCGCCTGGGACAGGCGGGTGTGCATCACCTCGACATAATCCAGCGTCTCGTCGACGCCGGCGCCATAGACCGTCTCGGCGACCCAGGGCGAATGCTCGTAGACATCGGCGAAGGCGGCGACGAAGGCGTCGCGGTCGAGGGTCGAGGGCTTGATCGTCTTGAACGGGGTCATCAGCTGCGCTCCGCGGTCATGGGGTGGGTGGCGTGCCAGTGGCGGGCGATGTCGACGCGGCGGGCGAACCAGACCTTTTCATGACCCTTCACGTAGTCGATGAAACGGGCCAGCGCGGCCATGCGCGCCGGGCGGCCGAGCAGCCGGCAGTGCATGCCGATCGAGAGCATCTTCGGCGCGCCTTCGCAGCCCTCGGCGTAGAGCACGTCGAAGGCGTCCTTCAGGTAGCTGTAGAAATCGTCGCCGGTGTTGAAGCCCTGCACCTGGGTGAAGCGCATGTCGTTGGTGTCCAGCGTGTAGGGGATCACCAGGTGCGGCTTGACCGGCGCCGAGTCCGGGTCCCAGTAGGGCAGGTCGTCGTCATAGGTGTCGGAGTCGTAGAGGAAGCCGCCTTCCTCGCGCACCAGGCGCCGGGTGTTGGGGCTGGTGCGGCCGGTGTACCAGCCCAGCGGGCGCTCGCCGGTCAGCTCGGTGAGGATGCGGATGGCCTCGAGCATGTGCTCGCGCTCCTGGGCCTCGTCCATGTACTGGTAGTCGATCCAGCGATAACCGTGGCTGCAGATCTCGTGGCCGTCGGCAACCATCGCCTTGATGACCTCGGGGTGGCGCTGCGCGGCCATGGCCACGGCAAAGATCGTCAGCGGAATCTCGTGCTGCTTGAACAGCTTGAGCAGACGCCAGACGCCGGCGCGGCTGCCGTATTCGTAGAGCGATTCCATGCTCATGTGGCGCACGCCCTGCAGCGGCTGCGCGGCGACCATCTCCGACAGGAAGGCTTCGGATTCCTTGTCGCCATGCAGTACGCAGCGCTCGCCGCCTTCCTCGTAGTTCAGCACGAAGGACAGGGCGATACGGGCCTCGCCCGGCCACTGCGGGTGGGGCGGGTTGCTGGCGTAACCGATAAGGTCGCGTGGGTAGTCGGCGCTCACTGGGCTGCTTCCTGTATGGCGGGTCGTGATGTAACGACCGGATGGCCAGATTGTATACAAATTGATTGACGGCTTGTAAATAGCTTTTTTCCGAATGCCTTCTGCTCAACCCTGCCGCCAACGGCTCGGCTAAGGTTCGCGCCGACAGGCGGTGCCTGCAGAGAGCGGGCCAACAGCGGATTTTTAAATTGTGTACAAAAATATCTTCAAATTGTCTTGAGTGTGTCGGTCGTGCTGGCTATGCTCGGGTCAGTTTCCATTCAACAGAGCGGAGGTGCCCGTGGGCCGTTTGACCACACACGTACTCGATGCCGCCCACGGTTGTCCGGGTAGCGGTATCAAGGTGGAACTGCATCGCGTCGAGGATCAGGGCCTGACCCTGGTCGCCACGCGTGAAACCAACGCTGATGGCCGCTGCGACAGCCCGTTGCTGGAAGGCGCGGACTACCGGTCCGGGGTCTATCAGCTGCATTTCCACGCCGGCGACTACTACCGCGGTCGCGGTGTGCAGCTGGGGACGCCGGCCTTTCTCGACGAGGTGGTGCTGCGGTTCGGCATCGATGCCGCGCAGGATCACTACCACGTGCCGTTGCTGATTTCGCCGTACAGCTATTCGACCTATCGGGGTAGCTGAGGCGTTTTTCGTTCAGTGCTGACTCTTATGGAGTCCCTTTTACCCGCCGTAATGGCGGGTTTTTTATGGGTTGAGTCTGGTCGGCGTGCGTTGTTGTGCGCGGGGCCACAGGTTGCGCCGAGGAAGGTGTATCGCCCCGCATTAAGCTGTGAGTCGGTGCTACCAGCGCAGCCAGGTCAACGGCTTAGCAAGGACGCCGCCCCCGCGCCTCCAAACAGTGCCGCGCTGGTCCGGTTGAACCACACATGCCCCCTACCGGTGCGCAGATAGCGCGCCGCGCTTTGCGCCCCCAGCCCATAGGCGAGCTTGCAGCAGAGGTCGAGCACCGACCAGGTCAGGATCATCACCAGCAATTGCGTTAGCAACGGCTGCTCCGCGTTGAGGAACTGTGGCAGGAAGGCGGCGAAGAAGAGAATGTCCTTGGGGTTGCTGCCACCCAGGATGAACGCCCGGCCGAACAGCCGACTGAAACGCGGAGCGAGGGCCGGGGTTGCGATCTCGCGTGCTGCCGGCGCCTGGCGGGCCTCCTGCCAGCTCTGCCAGGCCAGATAGAACAGGTACAGCGCACCGATCAGCTTGAGTGTGCTGAACAGCCTTTCCGAGGCCATCAGGATGGCGCCAAGACCCAGCGCCGAGGCGCTGAGCAGAAGGATCGAGGCGGTCACCCCGCCGAGGAACGCCGGCCACGAGCGGCGCACCCCATGGTTCAGGCTGTTGCTGATCATCAACAGCGACAGCGGGCCGGGGATCAGGATCACCACCAGCGCCGCACTCGCATACAACAACCAGATTTCCAGACTCATCACACCCTCCTGACAAATGAAAAAGCCCCGCCGCGACGCGACGGGGCGGCGATGCGCGCCTCGCTCAGAGGAACGCGAATTTGGCGATGAATACCACGCACAGCACGTACAGGCTCAGCGATACCTTATCGCGCTGGCCGGTCAGCAGCTTGAGCGTGGCATAGGTGAGAAAGCCGAGGGCGATGCCGTTGGCGATGGAAAAGGTCAGCGGCATCATCACCACGGTGACGATCGCCGGGATGGTGTCGGTGTGGTCCTTCCAGTCGATGTTGGCCAGGCCGCTCATCATCAGCATCGCCACGTAGATCAGCGCGCCGGCGGTGGCGTACGCCGGAATCATGCCGGCCAGCGGGGCGAAGAACATGGCGATCAGGAACAGCACGCCGACGGTCACCGCGGTCAGCCCGGTGCGGCCGCCGGCGGCGACGCCCGAGGCGCTTTCCACGTAGCTGGTCACCGGTGGGCAGCCGACGAAGGCGCCGACCACGCTGGAGCTGCTGTCTGCCTTCAGCGCACGGGACAGGTTCTCGATCTTGCCGTCCTCGTTCACCAGGTTGGCGCGATGGGCGACGCCCATCAGAGTGCCGGCGGTGTCGAACATGTTCACGAAGAGAAACGCCAGGATCACGCTGACCATCGCCACGTTGAATGCGCCGGCGATGTCCATCGCCAGCCAGGTCGGCGCCAGGCTCGGCGGCATCGATACCAGGCCGTTGTATTCGACCAGTCCCATTGCCCAGCCGATACCGGTGACTGCCAGCATGCTCAGCAGGATCGCGCCGAAGACGTTGCGGTGGCTGAGCACCGCGATCATCAGAAAGCACACCGCGGCGAGCAGGGCGGTGGGTTCGCCGAACGAACCCATGGTGAGCAGGGTGGCCGGACTGTCGACCACGATGCCGGCGGTCTTCAGGCCAATCAGACCGAGAAACAGGCCGACCCCGGCGCCCATGGCGAAGCGCAGGCTCATGGGTATGCTGTTGAGCAGCCATTCGCGAATGCGCGACAGGCTCATGATCATGAACAGCACGCCGGAGATGAACACCGCGCCGAGGGCGATCTCCCAGCTGTAGCCCATCTCGCCGACCACCGTGTAGGTGAAGAAGGCGTTCAGCCCCATGCCTGGCGCCAGGCCCACCGGCCAGTTCGCGTACAGGCCCATCAGCAGGCAGCCGAGCGCAGCGCCGATGCAGGTGGCAACGAAGGCGGCGCCGTGGTCGATGCCGGCGTCGGCCATGATGTTCGGGTTGACGAAGATGATGTAGGCCATGGTGACGAAGGTCGTCAGGCCGGCGAGCAGTTCGGTACGGATGCTGGTGCGGTGTTCGCTGAGCTTGAACAGGCGGTCCAGCCAGCCGGGTGCGGTGCGTTGCAACGGTGCTGCCTGGGGCTTGCGCTTGATGCTTTCCACTGGGCGTTCCTCATCGTTCTTGTTGTCGATCACCCGGAGCGTGAGTACTCCCGAGGGGCGGGTGATGGTGTGCCCTTCGTTCTGTTAGTTGACCGAAAGGTCAGGAAGGGCTGTCCGGATTATGCTTTTGTATACAAGAAATGCAAACAATAATTCGCCCTCTCTTTCAGCGTCGGCTGGCACGTGAGCTGAGGACGGCGAATTGAGCTGTCTTTGGCGAAAAGATGGCGTGGAATTGATTGTGCACAAGCGGAGCGATGTTTTTGCCCGTTTTATTTGCCCGACGACTGCCAGTGGAGCAGCTAACGCAGTAAAGTTCGGCCTTGCCGACACTTCAATTGCGAGCCATCGATGAACGAACAGTTGCAGCCCCTGAAGAAGCCGACCAAGACCGGCAAGACTCGCACCGGGACGCAGGACGATATCGTTTATGCACACATCTTCGATGCCATCCTCGAACAGCGCCTGGCACCTGGCACCAAGCTCAGTGAGGAAGCCCTAGGCGAAATCTTCGGTGTCAGCCGCACCATCATCCGCCGCGCGCTGTCGAGACTGGCCCATGAAGGGGTGGTGCTGCTGCGGCCCAATCGTGGCGCGGTGGTCGCCAGCCCGAGCGTCGAGGAAGCACGGCAGATCTTCTTCGCCCGTCGGCTGGTGGAAAAGGCCATCACCGAACTGGCCGTGCAGCACGCCAGCGAAGCGCAGCTGGCTGAGTTGCGGCAGATGGTCCTCGACGAGCGCGACTGTTTCGCCCGCGGCGACCGCGGCGCTGGCATTCGTCTGTCCGGCGAGTTCCACCTCAAGCTGGCGGAGGCGGCGAAGAACGCGCCACTGGTGAGTTTCCAGCGCAGCCTGGTGTCGCAGACTTCGCTGATCATCGCCCAGTACGAAGGCGCCAGTCGCTCGCACTGCTCCTACGACGAACACAATGAGCTGATCGATGCCATCGCCGCGTGCGACGCCGACAAGGCCGTGCACCTGATGATGCATCACATGGACCACATCGACAGCAAGCTCAATCTCGAGGAAGAAAGCGCCTCGAACGACCTGCACGCGGTGTTCTCGCATCTGACCTTGATGAAGAAAAAGGCGCGTACGCCCCGCTGACCTCGCATTCGCGCTGCCGTTGCAGGCGGCAGCGCGCGTATCCCGCTGGCCTCGCCATCTTTCCTTTGTCGGTGCGGCATCGCAGGCGGCAGCGTCAGCCTCCAGCCGCCGCCAGCTGAATCTCTCTCACACCTATTGAATCGCTCTGTTACCGCGCTGTGCCTGTTGATAAACGTTATGTTATAACTTTTATAGTTCGGCTGCTGATACCGCTTTGGAGCGGTGCGGAGATGGAGTTTCTTGATCGTGATCGAATGTCGTGAGTTGCAGTGGGGCGCCGGCGGGCGGGCCCTCACGCCGCCGTTGAACCTGAAGCTGCCGGCCGGCAGCCTGACCGCGGTGATCGGCAGCAACGGTTCGGGCAAGAGCAGCCTGCTCAGGGTATTGGCCGGTCTGGATCGCCCCCTGGCCGGTCACATTGGAATGAGCGTGGCGCGTCCGGGCGGTATGGCCTATCTGCCGCAGCAGCAACAGATCGACCGGCAGTTTCCGATTCGTCTGCTGGAGCTGGTCAAGGGCGGGTTCTGGGGCAGTCGGCTCGGCCGTAGCGAACGCCAGGCTCGGCTACGTCAGGTACTGGCCGATTGGGGCTTGCTCGATCTGCAGACCCAGGGCCTGCACGCGCTGTCTGGTGGCGAACTGCAGCGGGCGCTGCTGGCCCGGATGAGCCTGACCGATGCGCAGGTACTGCTGCTCGACGAGCCCGAGGCGGCACTCGACGAGACCGGCCTCGATCTGCTCTGGCAGCACCTCCGACGCTGGCAGCAGCAAGGCAGAACGCTGGTGCTGGTCAGCCACAACCTCGACAGCCTACGGGAAAAGCGCTGCAACGCTCTGCGTATCGCGCGCAGCGGCTGCATCGCAGCGCCGATCGATCAGCTACTCGATCGTGATCCGCTCGGACGAGTGGCGTGACGGTCGATCTGCTCTGGAGCCCCTTTGCCGAGTTCGCCTTCATGCGCCGCGCGCTGCTCGGCGGTGTGGCACTGGCCTGCAGCGCGGCGCCGCTGGGTGTCTTCCTGATCCTGCGGCGGATGAGTCTGATCGGCGATGCCATCGCCCACGGCATCCTGCCGGGTGCGGCACTGGCATTCTGGCTGTTCGGTCTCAGCCTGCCGGCCCTGACGCTCGGTGGGCTGACCGCCGGGCTCGGCATGGCCGGCGCAGCGGCCTGGGTCAGCCGCCGTACCGGCTTGCGCGAAGACGCCAGCCTCGCCGCGCTTTATCCCATTTCGCTGGCCAGCGGCGTGCTGCTGCTCGGCCTGGCGGGACGCAAGCTCGACCTCTTGCACCTGCTGTTTGGCTCCGCGCTGGCCGTGGACGCCGACACGCTCAGCGGCATGCTCGCCACGGCGGTGTTCAGCCTGCTGGTGCTGGCACTGATCTACCGTGCCCTGGCGCTGGACAGCCTGGACCCGTTGTTCCTGCGCAGCGTCAGCCGAATCGGGCCACTCGCCCATGCGGGCTTTCTGACATTGGTGGTACTCAACCTGGTGATCGGCTTCCAGGCAATCGGTGCGCTGATGGTGGTGGGGCTGATGATGCTGCCGGCTGCGGCCGCGCGCTTCTGGAGCCGACGCCTGCCCGTCCTGTTGCCGCTGGCTGCGCTGCTGGGCGCCCTGTGTGTATGGCTGGGGCTGCTGCTGTCGTTCTACGCCAGCCTGCCCAGCGGGCCGTGCATCGTCCTGCTCGCGGGGGCGTTCTACCTGATTTCAGTCGTTGTGGGCCCTGTATATGGCCTGCTGCATTCGCCCGCTTCAATCCAGACCGTCTGAGGTATCAACCCATGCGTTACCTGTTTCTGTTATTGGCCCTCTGGCTGCCCCTTTCCCTGCAGGCGGCCGAAAAGATCAGCGTCGTGACCAGCTTCAGCATCCTTGCCGACATGACGCGGGAGGTCGGTGGCGAGCATATCGAACTGACCAATCTGGTCGGTCCTGACGCCGACGCGCATCTTTATGAACCCAGCCCGGATGATGCCCAAGCCTTGCTCCGCGCCGACCTGATCATCGCCAACGGGCTGGGCTTCGAACCCTGGCTGGAGCGCCTGATGGCCAGCAGCGAGCCCAAGGGCAAGCGGATCGATGCCAGCGCGGGCGTCGTGCCTCTGATGCTGGAAGAGGAGGGCGAGGCGGTGCCTGACCCTCATGCGTGGCAGAGCCTGACCAATGCCGAAATCTACGTGCGCGATATCGCCAAGGCGCTCGTGGCGCTCGATCCGGCGCATCGCAACGACTATGAGCGGCGTCGTGACGCCTACCTGAGCCGGCTACACGCGCTGCTGAAGAAGGCCGACACCCGCATCGGCAGCCTGCCGGCCAGCCAGCGCAAGGTCGTGACCAGCCATGACGCCTTCGGCTATCTGGGGCAGGCCTGGCAGCTCCAGTTCATCGCGCCGCAGGGGCTGTCGACCCATGACGAACCCTCGGCCGCCGACGTGGCCGCGTTGATCCGCCAGCTCCGCGAGGAAGGGGTGAGGGCCGTGTTCGTGGAGAACATTCGTGATCCGCGGCTCATCGAGCAGATCGCTGAAGAGGCGGGCGCCACGGTAGGCGGCACCCTGTACTCCGATGCGCTGGCCAGCGCAGGGCCGGCCAACACCTACCTCGACATGTTCGAGCACAACCTCGATACGCTGATGCAGGCGTTGCAGCCCTAGCCAGCCTTGCGATGCACCGAGACGCCGGCGGCGAAGGTTTCCTTCACCGCGCGGTCGTCGCCGAGGATCATCAGGGCGAAGAGCTTCTCCTGCAGGGTCGTCGCCTGGCTCAGGCGATAGTCGATCAGCGGCGTCGCCTTGTAGTCGAGCACCACGAAGTCGGCCTCCTTGCCCGGCTGCAGGTTGCCGATCCGGTCGTCCAGATAGAGCGCCCGCGCGCCGCCGAGGGTGGCGAGATAGAGCGCCTTGAACGCGTCGAGCTTCTGGCCCTGCAGCTGCAGCACCTTGTACGCCTCGTTGAGGCTGGCGAGCTGCGAGAAGCTGGTGCCGCCGCCGACGTCGGTGCCCAGGCCGACGCGCACACCGAAGCCTTCCACCTTGGCCAGGTCGAACAGGCCGCTGCCGAGGAACAGGTTGGAGGTGGGACAGAACGACACCGCCGAGCCGGTCTCACCGAGGCGTTTGCACTCGTCGTCGCACAGGTGGATGCCGTGGGCGAACACCGAGCGCGGGCCGATCAGGCCGTGGTGGTCGTAGACGTCCAGATAGCCCTTGCGCTCGGGGAACAGCTCCTTGACCCACTCGACCTCCTGCTTGTTCTCGGAGATGTGGGTGTGCATGTACAGGTCGGGGAATTCGGCGAAGAGCTTGCCGGCCAGGGTGAGCTGCTCCGGCGTGCTGGTCGGGGCAAAACGCGGGGTGACGGCATAGTGCAGACGGCCCTTGCCGTGCCAGCGCTCGATCAGCTCGCGGCTGTCGGCGTAGCCGGACTCGGCGGTGTCGGTAAGGAACTCCGGGGCGTTGCGGTCCATCAGCACTTTGCCGGCGATCATCCGCAGATTGCGCTTCTCGCAGGCCTCGAAGAAGGCGTCCACCGACTGCTTGTGCACCGTGCCGAACACCAGCGCGGTGGTGGTGCCGTTGCGCAGCAGCTCGCCGAGAAACAGCTCGGCCTGCTGGCGGGCGTGGGCCATGTCGCTGAAGCGGCCCTCGTTGGGGAAGGTGTAGGTTTCCAGCCAATCCAGCAGTTGCGCGCCGTAGGAGCCGATGACGCCGACCTGCGGGTAGTGGATATGGGTGTCGACGAAACCCGGAGTGATCAGCGCGTCCGGGTATTCGACAACCTCGGTGCCGGCCGCCAGGGTCGGCAGCAGTTCGGCGGCGTGTCCGATGCGCGCGACCTTGCCGTCCTCGACGACCAGCAGGCCGTCCTCGAAGTATTCATGGGATTGCTCGATGCCCACTTCGCGCGGGTCGGCGAGGCAGTGGAGCAGGGCGGCACGGTAGGCTTTGGTGCTTGGCATGGTGACTCTCGAAAATCGTTGTATGAGGGTGTTGCGTTGACATGGGCAGGCCGCCGCCGATGGCGTGCCTGCAACAATGTCGAGTGGTCAGTTGGTCTGGGCGCGGCGCGAAGCGGGGACCAGCATCGGTACCGGCTTTTCACCGTCCTCGGCGTTCTCCCCACCCTTTTCACCGAAATGCGCGTTGTAGGTGGCGATCACCTCGCCGGCGATGGACACGGCGATCTCCACCGGCAGCTTGCCCTTCACCTCGGCGATGCCCATCGGGCAGCGCATGCGCTGCACGGTCTCCGGCTGGAAGCCGCGGTCCCGCAGACGGTGTTCGAACCTGGCGCGTTTGCTCTTGGAGCCGATCAGCCCGTAGTAGGTGAAATCGTTGCGCGAAAGGATCGCGGCGGTCAGTTCCAGGTCGAGCTGATGATTATGGGTCATGACGATGAAGTAGCTGCCGGCGGGCATGTTATCCACTTCCTCGACCACATCGTCGTTGACCACCTTTTCCACGCCGCGCGGAATATCGGCGGGAAATTCGTTATCGCGCGAATCGATCCAGCGCACCTTGCACGGCAGGCTGGCCAGCAGCGGCACCAGCGCGCGCCCGACATGCCCGGCACCGAACACGGCGATATGCGCCTGTGGCTGGCCCATGGGCTCGAACAGCAGCACCGTAGCGCCACCGCAGCACTGGCCGAGGCTGGCACCGAGGGAGAAGCGCTCGAGGCGGGTGTCACGGCTGCGCTTTTCCAGCATTTCACGGGCGATCTGCTGGGCCTTGTACTCCAGGTGGCCGCCGCCGATGGTGTCGTACAGGCGCTCACGGCTGACCACCATCTTCGAGCCGGCATTGCGCGGCGTGGAGCCGCGCTCCTCGATGATGGTGACCAGCACGCAGGGTTCGCCTTGTTGCTGCAGGTCGGCGAGTGCTTCGATCCAGTTATGCATTTCGTTCTCCAGGGGCCGGAACAGCGTGGGGTTGCGCCGGCGCATCCGGGTTGCGGTCATGGTGCTTTGGTGGGCTGAAGCCCACCCTACGGGTCGTTTGCAGCGTGGCTCGTAGGGTGGGCTTTAGCCCACCATTGAGTTTCAGGCCGGTGCGCTTTCCGTGGCGCTTGACACCGCCGCGGTCCGCTTCAACCTGCGCATCTGCTCCACGCCCCAGAGCACGCGCTCGGGGGTCGCCGGAGCATCGATCTGCGGCTGCGCCCGGTAGTCGGCCAGGCTCGCCACCGCATCCTTGATCGCGCACCAGACCGAAATGCCGAGCATGAACGGCGGCTCGCCCACGGCCTTGGAGTGGAACACGGTGTCTTCGGGGTTCTTGCGGTTCTCCACCAGCTTGACCCGCAGATCCAGCGGCATGTCCGCCACCGCCGGGATCTTGTAGCTGGCCGGGCCGTTGGTCATCAGCTTGCCCTTGTCGTTCCAGACCAGCTCTTCCATGGTCAGCCAGCCCAGGCCCTGGACGAAGCCGCCCTCGACCTGGCCGATGTCGATGGCCGGGTTCAGCGAGGCGCCGACGTCATGCAGGATGTCGCTGCGCAGCATCTTGTATTCACCGGTGAGGGTATCGACGATCACTTCCGAGCAGGCCGCGCCATAGGCGAAGTAGTAGAACGGCCGCCCGCGCGCCTGACTGCGGTCGTAGTAAATCTTCGGCGTGCGGTAGAAGCCGGTGGACGACAGCGAGACCTGGCCGAAATAGGCCTGCTGGATCAGCTCCTCGAAGCTGATGTAGTGGTCGCGCAGGCGCACCTGGCCGTTCTTGAACTCGACGTCTTCCTCGAAGATCTGCCACTTGCGTGCGGCGAACTCCACCAGCCGCTGCTTGATGGTCTGCGCCGCGTTCTGCGCCGCCTTGCCGTTGAGGTCGGCGCCGCTGGAGGCCGCCGTCGGCGAGGTGTTGGGCACCTTGTCGGTGTTGGTGGCGGTGATCTGGATGCGCTCGATATCCACCTGGAACACCTCGGCCACCACCTGGGCGACCTTGGTGTTCAGGCCCTGGCCCATCTCGGTGCCACCGTGGTTCAGGTGGATGCTGCCGTCGGTGTAGACGTGCACCAGCGCGCCGGCCTGGTTGAGGAAGCTGGCGGTGAAGCTGATGCCGAACTTCACCGGCGTCAGCGCCAGGCCCTTCTTCAGGATCGGGCTTGCGGCATTGAACGCGCGGATATCTTCGCGTCGCTTTGCATAGTCGCTGCTGGCTTCCAGCTCGGCGGTCATCTCCTCGAGCATGTTGTGCTCGACGGTCTGGTAGTAGTGGGTGACGTTGCGCTCGGTCTTGCCGTAGTAGTTGCGCTTGCGCACCTCGAGCGGGTCCTTGCCCAGCTCGCGGGCCACCGCGTCCATGATCTCCTCGATGGCCACCATGCCCTGTGGGCCGCCGAAGCCGCGGTAGGCGGTATTCGAGGCGAGGTTGGTCTTGCAGCGATGGCCATTGATGGTGGCGTCGCCCAGGTAGTAGGCGTTGTCGGAGTGGAACATGGCGCGATCGACGATCGAGCCGGAAAGGTCCGGCGAGTAGCCGCAGTTACCGGCGAGATCGATCTCGATGCCGTGCAGCAGACCGTCATCGTCGAAGCCGACGTCGTACTCGACGTAGAAGGGGTGGCGTTTGCCGGTCATGGTCATGTCTTCCATGCGCGGCAGGCGCATCTTGGTCGGCCGGCCGGTGAGGTGCGCGATCACCGCGCACAGGCACGCCGGGCCCGCGGCCTGGGTTTCCTTGCCGCCGAAGCCGCCGCCCATGCGGCGCATGTCGATGACGATCTTGTTCATCGGCACGCCGAGCACTTCAGCCACCAGCTTCTGCACCTCGGTGGGGTTCTGTGTCGAGGTGTAGACGATCATGCCGCCATCTTCGGTGGGCATGACCGAGGACACCTGTGTCTCCAGGTAGAAGTGCTCCTGCCCGCCGATGTGCAGCGAACCCTGCAGCCGACGTGGCGCGCTGGCCAGGGCGGTGGCCGAGTCGCCGCGCTTGTGGGTGTGGCTGTCGAGCACGAAGTGTTTCTTGTGCAACGCCTCGACCACGTCGAGCACCGGCTCCAGATCCTCGTATTCAATGATCGCGGCCATCGCCGCCTGGCGTGCGGTTTCCAGGCTGTCGGCAGCCACGGCGATCACCGGCTGGCCGATGAACTCGACCTTGCCGTCGGCCAGCAGCGGGTCGCCGGGCATCACGGCACCGATGTCCAGTTGGCCCGGCACGTCCTTCGCCGTGATGGCGATGGCCACACCCGGAATCTGGTAGCAGGGTGCGGTGTCGATGCGGACGATGCGGGCGTGGGCGCGCTCGCTCATGCGGGCATAGACGTGCAGCTGATTGGGAAACTCCAGCCGGTCGTCGACGTACACCGCCTCGCCCGAGACATGCTTGGGCGCGCTGTCGTGCTTGACGCTGCGACCGACGCCGGTGACCAGGTCCTGGGTGAACAGCGCCGCGATTTCTTCCTGAGTGCGGGTGGTTACGTGGTTAGACATAAGCGGTCACCCTCGTCTCGGTCTTCGGTGCATGTTGTTCGAGGAAGCACTTGCGCAGCAGGTTCTGTGCGACCAGCAGGCGATACTCGCGGCTGGCGCGGAAGTCGGTCAGCGGCGTGAAGTCTTCGGCCAGTGCATCGCAGGCCGCCTCCACAGTCTGCTGGTTCCAGGGCGCGCCGTTCAGGGTCGCCTCGCAGGCCGCGGCGCGCTTGGGAATCGCCGCCATGCCGCCAAAGGCGACGCGGGCATCGGCGACCACGCCATCGGTGATCTGCAGGTCGAACGCGGCGCAGACAGCGGAGATGTCGTCGTCCAGTCGCTTGGAAACCTTATAGGCGCGGAACAGGCGATCCGGTGTAGCGCGCGGCACTCGTACCTTCTCGATGAATTCCCCGGGCTGGCGCGCGGTGACCTTGTAGTCGATGAAGTAATCCTCGAGCGGCAGGGTGCGGCTGCTGGCGCCCTTGCGCAGGACAACTTCGGCACCCAGGGCGATCAGCAGCGGCGGCGAGTCGCCGATCGGCGAGGCGTTGCCGATGTTGCCACCGAGCGTGCCCTGGTTGCGGATTTGCAGCGAGGCGAAGCGCTGCAGCAGCTCGCCGAAATCCGGGTACTCGGCGGCCAGCGCGGCGTAACAGTCGGTCAGCGGCGCGGCCGCACCAATCTCGATATGGCGGTCGGCGATCTGGACCTGCTTCATCTCGGTGATCTGACCGACATGGATCATCACCGGCAGCTCGCGATGAAACTGGGTGACCTCCAGTGCCAGATCAGTGCCACCGGCAAGCAGCCGTGCATCGGGATTGGCGGCGTAGACCTCGGCCAGTTCGGCGACGGTCAGCGGCGACAGGCAACGCTTGTCACCGTCGCTGAGCTCGGCCATTTCACGCGGGGCGATGGCCTTGAGCTGGGCGATGGTCTCGGCTTCGCGGGCATCGAACTGGTCCGGCTGCTTGGCACAGCAGGCCTGTTCGGCGGCTTCGAGGATCGGCCGGTAGCCGGTGCAGCGGCAGAGGTTGCCGGCCAGGGCTTCGTGGGCCTGGTGCGGATCGTATTCGTTCACCGCGCCGGCGTTCTTCTGCAGGGCGAACAGGCTCATAACGAATCCCGGGGTGCAGAAGCCGCACTGCGAGCCGTGGCAGTCGACCATCGCCTGCTGGACGCTGTGCAGCCGGCCCTGGTCCTTGAGGTCTTCGACGCTGATCAGCTGCTTGCCGTGCAGTGCGGAGACGAAGGTCAGGCACGAGTTGAGGGTGCGATAGCGCAGGCGGTCGCCCACCAGTTCGCCGACCACTACGGTGCAGGCGCCACAGTCACCGGAGGCGCAGCCCTCCTTGGTTCCGGTCTTGCCACGATACTCGCGCAGATACTGCAGCACCGTGGTGTTGGGATCGAGCGCGCGTTCGCTGCGCAGTTCTCGATTGAGGAGAAACTGGATCAAGGCGATGCCTCCGCTGTTGTTGTTCTGACGCGCAAACTATCGCTATCTGACTTTTCGGTCAACTAATTCCTGACTCAAAAGTCAATGCGGCAGGCGCGCGCAGATCGGGCGAGGCATATCGATGCGCTCGCCCAGGTTTTCATACTGCAATTAAAGCCCGTTCAGACGGGTTCGGCCTCGCCCTGCCGTCGGTAGGCGTAGGTCTCGGCAAAGCGCGAGAGCATGTACCGGCTGCAGGTGGTGCTCGGGTATTTCGGCGGGTTGGTTTCGTCGTAGCAACCGGGCAGGCAGGCGATTTCGGTGTCCGGATGCGGCTCGGCGAAGAACGGCATGGAGTAGCGGTCCACGCCCAGCGGGCTGATCACGCGATGGGGCGTCGACTTGTAACGGTCGTTGCTCCAGCGCGCCATCATGTCGCCGATGTTGACCACGTAGGTGCCCTCGATGGGCGGTGCGTCGATCCACTCGCCCTTGACGTTCTGCACCTGCAGGCCGCCGGCCTGGTCCTGATAGAGCAGGGTGACGCAGCCGTAATCGGTGTGCGCGCCGGCGCCTTGCTGATCGGCGCTGGTCGCCGTCTGCCGGGGCGGGTAGTGGATCATGCGAAACACGCTGATGGGCTCGACGAAGCGCTTGTCGAAGAAGTCCCGCTCGATGCCAAGGGCGAGTGCGATGGCACGCAGAAGCGTGCAGGCAAGGTCTTGCATGTCGCGGTAGTGCCCTTCCATCAGCTCGGTCCAGCCTTCGATCTGCAGCGGATGACGGTTGGGCCCGCGCAGCGGTTTGCCGGCCAGTACCTCGGGATGGTCGGCAGGCATATGGAAACCCATGTCGAAGGTTTCCTTGAGGTCGCACGGCTGGCTCGGGTCCAGCTGCTCGGTGGCGACGGCACCGTAGCCGCGGTGGTGCTGGCTCTTGGTGATGTCGATCTTCAGCTTTTCGTCGGCGGGCAGGGCAAAGAAACGCTTGGCATGGTCGGTGAGGGTGGCGATGCGCTCGGCGCTGATCGGATGACCCTTGATATAGAAGAAGCCCCACTCGCGGCAGGCGCGGTCGATGGCCTCGGCGACGGCCAGATGGCCGGCCTCGTTGGCGTTATAGAGCGGGGAAATATCGATGATGGGCAGTGAGTTCATGGCTGACTCCGGGTACGGCGCCGCCGGTCTTCTCGTACCGGCGGCCTTCGAGGGCAATGCCCCTGCATGCGGTTCGCCCGGAGGCGGGACGGCACGCGAGATTCCGCAGTGCGCCGGTGGGGCCGGCGCAGGTGACGCTTACTTCGGCATTTCAGCCTTGACGCCCTGGACGTAGTAATTCATCGAGGCGAGGTCCTTGATGCTGGCGGTCTCGCCCTCGGCGATGCGTACTTCGCCAGCCTGGTCCTTGATCGGACCGGTGAACGGATGGAATTCACCGCTCTTGATGCGGGCGATGATCTGCTCGGCCTCGGCCTTGACGTCAGCAGGCACCAGATCGCTGATCGGCAGGCTGATGCTGTCCTGTGCCAGCCCGCCCCAGAAGTCCTCGGATTTCCAGTTGCCGGCCATTACCGCTTCGGCAGACTTGGTGTAGTGCGGGCCCCAGTCGTTGACGATGGAAGTCAGCACGGCCTTCGGTCCGAAGTGCTGCATGTCCGAGGCGTAACCGACGGAATAGACGCCACGGCGCTCGGCGGCCTGGATCGGTGCCGGGCTGTCGGTGTGCTGGAAGATCACGTCCACGCCCTGGTCGATCAGCGCGTTGGCGGCATCGGCTTCCTTGCCCGGATCGAACCAGGTGTTGACCCACACCACCTTGATCTCGGTGCCAGGGTTGTACTTGTCCAGCGCCAGCTGGATGGCGTTGATGTCGCGGATCACTTCCGGAATCGGGAAGGACGCGATGTAGCCGACCTTTTTGGTCTTGGTCATCTTCGCCGCGAGGAAGCCGCCGACGTAGCGGCCTTCATAGGAACGGGTCAGGTAGGTACCGACGTTCTTCGCCTGCTTGTAACCGGTGGCGTGCTCGAAGGTGACCTTGGGGAACTGCTTGGCGACCTTCAGCGTGGGGTTCATGTAGCCGAAGGAGGTGGTGAAGATCAGGTCATAGTCGCTCTTGGCCATGTTGCGGATGACCCGCTCGGCATCGGCGCCTTCCGGCACGTTCTCGACGAAGCTGGTCTTCACCTTGTCGCCCAGCTTCTGTTCCATGTACTTGCGACCCTGCTCATGCTGGTAGGTCCAGCCGTGGTCGCCGATCGGGCCGATATAGACGAAGCCGACCTTCAGCGGATCGGCGGCCGAAGCGGCGGCCGTGGTGAGAGCGGCGCTGAAGCCGATCGCTGCGGCAAGGGCGCGCAGCAGGGTTTTCCGTGAGTTGTTCTGCATGGCGGGTGACGCTCCTGTTTGTCTAGCTACAGAGCCTGTGTTGGCTGATAGCTGGTTAGCAAAAAGCTGACCAACTGGACAGATACCTTCGTTGTGCCGGGTTGCGGCCGATTCGACGCGAGCCGAGGCTCGATCGAGACTTGCGCTGGTGCGCCAGTAATCCACGGCGCCCAGCTTTGGTGCAAGCCTCGATCGTGGTTGTTTAGCCGTTTACCAGTTGCCGGGCGGCCTGCTGGTGATCGGCGATCAGTCCCTGCACGTCGAGGCCTTCGACCTGACCGTCGACGACGCGCCATTTGCCGCCGACCATCACCCGGTCGGCCCGGTCGGCGGCGCACAGCAGCAGCGCTGCGACCGGATCGTGGCTGCCGGAGAAGCGCAGTTCGTCCAGCTTGAACAGGGCCAGATCGGCCTGCTTGCCGACCGCCAACTCGCCGATGTCGCTGCGTCCGAGCAGGCGCGCGGAGCCGCGGGTCGCCCAGCCGAGCACCTTCTGCGGGGTGATCTTCTCGGCGCCGTAGCGCAGGCGCTGGATGAATAGCGCCTGACGCGCTTCGAGCATCATGTTGGAGGCGTCGTTGGAGGCCGAACCGTCCACGCCCAGGCCGATGATGGCGCCCTTGTCCTCGAGCTCGAGCGTGTGGCAGATGCCGGAGGCCAGACGCATGTTGGAACTCGGGCAATGGCAGATGCCCACACCGGCTGCACCCAGGCGGTGAATTTCCACCTGGTTGAAATGGATGCCATGGGCCAGTCAGGTGCGCGGGCCGAGCCAGCCGACGCTCTGCAGGTAGTCCACGGTGCGCATGCCGAAGCGTTTCGCGCAGAACTCCTGTTCGTCCAGGGTCTCGGCCAGGTGGGTATGCAGACGCACGTCGCGCGCTTCGGCCAGCTCTGCGCAGGTGCGCATGATGTCGGTGGTTACCGAGAACGGCGAGCAGGGCGCCAGGGCGATCTGGATCTGCGCGCCGTCGCCGCGCTCGTGGTAGCGGTCGATCAGCCGCTCGCTGTCGGCGAGGATGGCCTCGGCGTCCTGCACCACGCTCTTGCATGGCAGGCCGCCGTTCTCCTTGGACAGGTTCATCGAACCGCGAGTGAGCATGGCACGCATGCCCAGTTCGCGGACGGCCCCGACCTGGATGTCGATGGCGTCCTCGAGCCCGCCCGGAAACAGGTAGTGGTGATCCGCCGCCGTGGTGCAGCCGGACAACAGCAGCTCGGCCAGCGCCACCTTGCTCGCCAGCTGCAGCGCCTGCGGCGTAAGCCGCGCCCAGACCGGGTAGAGGGTCAGCAGCCAGTTGAACAGCGGCTCGTTGACCACCGGCCCCCAGGCGCGGGTGAGCGTCTGGTAGAAGTGGTGATGGGTGTTGACCAGCCCCGGCAGCACCACGTGTTCACGGGCGTCGAAGGTCTCGTTCACCGGCAGCGCGGGCGAGGCCCCGGCGGCGAGCATTTCGACGATGACGCCGTTCTCGATCACCAGCCCGCCAGGGGCCTGGGTGTCGTTGGCGGTGAACAGGGCGAGGGGATTCTTGATCCAGATACGCTCAGCAGGCATGGCCGGCTTTCTCCTGAAGGGTTGAGTTCAGAGTAGCCAGCTCAGTTATGCCCTGTCTGCTGATCCAGGGGCGGAGGGTTGCCTCTTCCGCGGTGCGGAACGATAAGGGATGCCGCGGGGGCTGCCAAGGGCCGGTTAGTGCGGCGGTCTCGATCGCGAATGGAGCTGCAGCGGGAGAGTCCGTTCACGGTCGATCACGCCCCTACCTTCTCACCAGGGCAGTGCGTCCCCCTGATAGTCAATGTACCGATGCCCACCCTGCCCAATGGCCCGGGTCACCTGCTCGGCCATGCCGCGAGCGCTGGTCTCGACATCCAGCGGTGCCTGGTCGCCGCCCATATCGGTCTTGACCCAGCCGGGATGCATCGACAGCACCGTCAGCTTCGTCTCGCCGAGCGCGGCGACGAAGGTCCGCGTCAGGTGATTGAGCGCCGCCTTGCTCGCGCCATAGAGGTCCATGCCCATGCCCGGGCCGACCTCGACGCTGCCAAGGATTGAGCTCATGAAAACGATCACGCCCTGATCGGGGTTCACTCGCGGCAGCAGTCGCTCGGCCAGGCGCACCGGCGCGACGGCGTTGGTGAAGAACAGCTGGCCGACTTCCGCCTGGCTGGCCTGGGTGGCCGGTTTGTCCTGCGGCCCGGCGATGCCGGCGTTGACGAACAGCACATCGATCGGGGTGTCGGCCAGGCGCGCGGCCAGTTGGTCGACGCTGGCTGCATCATCCATGTCCAGGGTTTCGATGCGCAGCTGTGGTATTCCACTGAGCGCGTCGGCGCGCTGCGGATCACGCACGGTGGCGATCACCTGCCAGCCTGCGCTGGAAAACTGCTTCGCCAGGCCGAGGCCCAGGCCGCGGGAGGCGCCGACAATCAGTATGTTCTTTGGCATGGAACAATCTCGAAGTTCATGAAGAGGGCAAGAATAGCGCGAGGATCGGCTCGGCGCGCAGCGGGCCGGCATGCGGCAATCGACCACTGCCCGAGTGTTGCAAGCCGTTTCGTTGCGATGGTCAGAACCGCTCTGTTTCGGCTCTCATGGGCTAGCTTTGCAGTGCGCCGGCAATGAATCAGCCACCCCGGAGGACCCAATGCCCGAACAGCAGACCCAATCGACCCGCTGGCACGCTCGTCCGGCCGAGGAGGCCCTGCTGGAACTGGAGTCCACCAGCGCCGGCCTGACGCACGAGCAAGCACGGGAACGACTGCTCCGCTACGGGCCGAACCGGCTCGACGAGGCCAAGCCGGCGAGCATCCTGCAGCGCCTGCTGCGCCACCTGAACAACCTGTTGCTCTACGTGCTGATGGCCGCGGCGCTGGTCACCGGGCTGATGGGACATTGGGTCGATACCTCGGTGATCCTGGCGGTGGTGGTGGTGAACGTGGTGATCGGTTTCGTCCAGGAAGGCAAGGCGGAAAAGGCGCTGCAGGCGATCCGGCATCTGCTGGCGCCGCATGCGGTGGTATTGCGCGACGGCCGGCAGCAGGACATCGACGCCGCCGATCTGGTGCCCGGCGACGTGGTGCTGCTGGCCTCCGGCGACAGCCTGCCGGCCGATGTGCGACTGCTGCAGGCGCGCAATCTGCGCGTCGATGAAGCGGCTTTGACCGGGGAGTCGGTGCCGGTGGACAAGCAGGTCGATGCCGTCATCGATGACGCGGCGATCGGCGATCGGCTCTGCATGGGCTACGCCGGCACGCTGGTCACCCAGGGGCAGGCGCGTGCGGTGGTGGTTGCCACTGGCGCGGCCACCGAGATTGGCCGTATCGGCCGCATGCTCGAATCGGTGGAGCAGGGCACCACGCCGCTGCTGCGCAAGATGGCCGAGGTTGCCCGGGCGTTGACGGCGGTCATTCTCGCGGCTGGCGTGCTCTTGTTCCTGTTTGGCACGCTGGTGCGCGGCATGGGCGCTGGCGAGATGTTCATGGCGGCGGTCGGCCTGTCGGTCGCGGCGATTCCCGAAGGACTGCCGGCGATCATGACCATCACCCTGGCGATCGGCGTGCAGCGCATGGCCGCGCGCAATGCGGTGATCCGTCGATTGCCGGCGGTGGAGACGCTGGGTTCGGTGACGGTGATCTGCTCTGACAAGACCGGCACCCTGACGCGCAACGAGATGACCGTGCAGGAGGTGATCTGCGCCGGCCAGTCACTGGATGTCGAGGGAGCGGGGTATGCGCCGACTGGCAGCTTGCTGTTGCAGGGCGCAGCGGTCGATGCGGCAGCATTGACCACCCGCTCGCCGGCCGCGGCCGCGCTGGTCGAGGCCGCCGCGCTGTGCAATGACGCCAGCCTGCATGAGAAGGATCAGCACTGGGTGCTGGCCGGCGATCCTACCGAGGGCGCGCTGCTGACCCTGGCGATGAAGGCCGGGCTTTCACCTACCGCACGACAGGTCGACCGGCCGCGGCTGGACGTGATTCCCTTCGAATCCGAGCACCGTTTCATGGCCACCCTGCACGCCTGCGACGGCGGCAGCGAAGTGCTGGTCAAGGGCGCGCCGGAACGCATCCTGGCCATGTGCTCCCAGCAGCTGCAGGCCGATGGCGTCGAGCAGGCGCTGGACGAAGCGCACTGGCACACCCAGATCGAGGCGCAGGCGCGCGCCGGACGCCGGGTGCTCGCCTTCGCCCGCTGCCGGCTGGGGGCGGGCAAGGAGGACCTCGAGCATGCCGATGTCGCCAGCGGGCTGACCCTGCTCGGCCTGGTGGGCATCATCGATCCGCCCCGTGACGAAGCGATCCGTGCGGTGGCGCAGTGCCGCGCGGCCGGCATTCGCGTGGTGATGATCACCGGTGACCACGGCGTGACCGCCAGTGCCATCGCCCGACAGCTGGGCATGGGCGAGGACATCAAGGCGATCACCGGCCCGGAGCTGGAGCCCATGGACGATGCGGCCATGCGCCAGGCCGTCGCCGAGGCAAGGGTGTTCGCCCGTGCCAGCCCGGAACACAAGCTGCGGCTGGTGCGTGCGCTGCAGGCCAATGGCGAGGTGGTCGCCATGACCGGCGACGGCGTCAACGATGCGCCGGCGCTGAAGCAGGCCGATGTCGGCGTGGCGATGGGCATGAAGGGCACCGAGGCGGCCAAGCAGGCCGGTGCCATCGTGCTGGCGGACGACAACTTCGCCTCCATCGCGCATGCGGTGGAAGAGGGACGTACCGTCTACGACAACCTGCGCAAGACCGTGACCTTCCTGCTGCCGATCAACGGCGGCGAGTCGCTGTCGCTGCTGCTGGCGGTGCTGCTCGGCCTGGCACTGCCGATCACGCCGGTGCAGGTGCTCTGGGTCAACATGGTCAGTTCCGTGGCACTGGCAATGGTGCTGGCCTTCGAGCCGACCGAGGCGGATGTGATGCGGCGTCCACCGCGGCGGCCGGACGAGCCGATGCTGTCGCGCTTCGTGATCTGGCGGATCTTCTTCGTTTCCGCGCTGTTCCTCGCTGGAATCTTCGGCATGTTCCAGTGGATGCTGGCGCAGGGCGCGACGGTGGAGACGGCGCGCACCGTGGCGGTAAACACACTGGTGTGCATGGAGGTGTTCTACCTGTTCAGCGTGCGCTACCTGAAAGCACCGTCGTTCACCGTACAGGGCGTGAAGGGCACGCCGCGGGTACTGTTGGCGGTGTTCGGTGTGTTCGCGTTGCAGCTGCTGTTCACCTACGCGCCGTTCATGCAGTCGCTGTTCGCCTCCGAGGCCCTGCCGTTGGCAACCGGTGCGCTGGTGGTGCTGGCCGGGGTGGCGGTGCTGGTGATCCTGGAGGTCGAGAAGGCGCTGCTGCGGCGCATGGGTGTCGGCACGTCCTGAGGCGGAGCGGGCGGCGTGCCGGTCAGAGCGGCGGCAGCTCTTCCATCAGGTCGGTGGAGTTGATGCCGGGGATGTGCAGTTCGCTGTGAGCCAGCTGCTGGCCCTCCATCTGCGGCTGGGTCACCCAGGTGAGGATGTCGTAGTAGCGGCGGATGTTGGCCACGAAATGCACCGGTTCGCCGCCGCGGGCGTAGCCGTAACGGGTCTTGCTGTACCACTGCTTCTGCGCCAGGCGCGGCAGCATCTGTTTTACGTCCAGCCACTTGTTGGGGTCCAGCCCTTCGGCTTCGGCGAGCTTGCGCGCATCCTCCAGATGGCCGCCGCCGACGTTGTAGGCAGCCAGGGCGAACCAGGTGCGATCCGGTTCCAGGATGCTTTCCGGCAGCCCGGCATGGACCTTGACCAGATACTTGCCACCGCCCTGGATGCTCTGCACCGGGTCGAGGCGATTGGTCACGCCCATGGCGTTGGCGGTGCGCAGGGTCAGCATCATCAGCCCGCGCACGCCGGTCTTGGAGGTGGCCTCCGGCTGCCAGTGGGATTCCTGATAGCCGATGGCGGCCAGCAGGCGCCAGTCGATGCCATGCTTCTTGGCCGTCTCGCGAAAGGCTTTCTCATAACGCGGCAGGCGTTGCTGCAGATGCTTGGCGAAGGCATAGGCGCCGACGTAGCCGAGCACGTCGACGTGGCCGTAGTAGCGCTCGCGCAGGCGCTGCAACGTGCCGTTCTCCTGGGCCTTTTCAAGGAAGGAGTTGGCTGCCTGGAGCAGGCTGACGTCCTCGCCCTTGGGTACGATCCAGGCCAGGCTGTTCTGCTCGCCGACGTCGAAACCGGCACGGATGTTGGTGAAGTACACCTGGTTCATGGACATCTCGTTGGACTCCACCAGGGTCAGGTCGATCTGGCCCTCGTCGACCATGCGCAGCAGGTCGACCACTTCTACCGCATCGGATTGCTCGTAGCGCAGGTCCGGATACTCGGCCTGCAACGCGGCCAGCTTCTCGGCCTGGCTGCTGCCCTTGAGCACCATGATGCGCTTGCCGATCAGATCCTTCGGGCTGGTCGGTCGGCGCTGGCCGCTGCGGTAGACGACCTGGGTGGTGACGTCGAGATACGAGCGGGTGAAGCGCGCCAGCTCCTGCCGGCCTTCGCTGGCCACCAGGCCGGCGGCGGCGAGTGCCGGGCCACCAGGGCGATTGAGGCGGTTGAAAATCTCTTCGATGTTGTCGGCGGTTTCGATCTGCAGCTTGACGCCGAGGGTATTGGCGAAGCGCTTGACCAGTTCGTATTCGAAGCCGGCTTCGCCGTTGCGATCCTGGAAATAGGTGGAAGGGCTGTTGCGGGTGATCACGCGCAGTACGCCTTCCTCCTGAATGCGCTCAAGCTCGCTGGGCTTTTCGGCGCAGCTGCCGAGCATCAGGAAGATTCCGATCGCCAACAGCCAGGTGGCGCAGCGCTTGCGGAACAGGGAATGGGCAAACATCGGCGCAGTATACGCAAAGGCGAACCGCCACCATATCTGGACAGCGAGCGGCCTCTCTGCTAGACGCAGCCCGGATGGACGACCGCGGCGCGTCAGTTCGGCATAATGCCGGCCCTGTTGTCCCCGCCGTCGAGATCGTTGCCAAACATGACCGAGGTCCAGCCCAAGCCCTGGTTCGTCTACCTGGTGCGTGCCGCCAACGGTGCGCTGTACTGCGGCATCAGCGACGATGCCCAGCGGCGTTTCGCCGAGCACCAGCGCGGGCGTGGCGCGCGCTTTTTCCATTCCAGCCCGGCGCAGGCGCTGGTCTATGTCGAGGCCTGCGCCAGCAAGGGCGATGCGCTGCGCCGAGAAATCGCCATCAAGCGTCTGGACAAGCGTGCCAAGGAGCGTCTGGTCAGCGCGGCCGGCACCGTCGCGTGAATGACGCGCTAATCAGCCGGTAGGCTCGCCCGAGCGGAGCGTCTAAGCTGATGCTCCTTGACCCAATCCACTCTGGCGGAACCTGTCATGCACGAGCTGATCCTGCACCACTATCCCACCTCACCGTTCGCCGAGAAGGCGCGTCTGATGCTCGGATTCAAGCAGT
>Ga0310345_10000161_pt1 | contig 132254 bp, 123 predicted proteins | sample HC15DNA20500_MG_FD_204667 | JGI IMG/M metagenome (GOLD analysis project Ga0310345, IMG submission 204667) | Marine microbial communities from station ALOHA, North Pacific Subtropical Gyre - HC15-DNA-20-500_MG | ecosystem: Environmental > Aquatic > Marine > Oceanic | place: Pacific Ocean... | reverse complement strand
GATGAACATGATGCCGAGGTAAAGCAGCCAGCCCGCCGTGTAGTCGGACAGGTTGGAGCCCATGTAGGTCATCACGATCGCCCCCATGATCGGCCCGCTGTAGTAGCGGATGCCGCCCACGTAGGCCGCGATCAGGATCGCGCCCGATGGGATCAGCGACAGGTTCTCGGGGGTGAAGATTTCATCCTGCACCGCCGACATGCCGCCCGCCATCCCCGCGAAGGCCCCGGAGAAGATGAAGACGAGGTAGCGCACCCGCGTCGGGTTGTAGCCGATGAACTGCACGCGTTCCGGGTTGTCCCGCGTCGCCTCGGACAGTTTGCCGAGCGGGGTGCGGGTGAACATGTACATCGCCACCACGCCGACCATCGTCCAGAAGGCGATGAACCAGTAGACATCCTCGAGCGGCCCGAGAGAGAGGCCGAGGAATTCTGGCCCCGACATCCGGTCGCCCGAGATGCCCATTTCGCCGCCGAAGAGGCTGTCGAACATGAACGCCGCCGCCGCCATCAGCTCGGCCACGCCGAGCGAGATCATGGCGAAGGCGGTGCCGGCGCGCCGGCACGACGGCCAGCCGATGACCGCGCCCGCGGCCGCGCCCATCGCGAAGCCGAAGATCGGCAGGAAGAACACCGGCATCCCGGCAAACAGGCCCTGGTCCGCCGCGATCCAGTTCAGGATGTGCACGCAGAAATAGCCGCCGAGCCCGAAATAGACCGCGTGACCGAAGCTCAGCAGCCCCGCGCGCCCCAGCAGCATGTTGAAGGCCAGTGCGAAGACGATGTTGATGCCGATGTGGTTCAGCAGGGTCATGGTGGTGCGCGATGGCCCGAAGAACGGGATCACGATCAGCACCAGACCGAACAGGATGAAGGGCAGAACCCGCTCGCGGAACTTCTCGCCCGAGGAGGGCGCGAGGGCCGCGGAATGTGTCGTCATGTCGGTCATACTTCACGGCTCCCCATCAGCCCGGTGGGTTTGACGATCAGGATCAGCACCAGCAGCAGGAAGGGCAGCATCGGCGCCATCGAGGATATCGTGATTTCGCCCACTTCCGATGTCGGCGAGAGGCCGAGGAACCCGAAGATGTCCGCCAGCGAGGCGTTGATCGACACCGCGGAGGTCTGCAGGACCCCGATCAGCATGGCGGCGATGAAGGCCCCTTCGAGCGAGCCGAGGCCGCCGACAACCACCACGACGAAGACGATCGGCCCCATCTGGATCGCCATGGCCGGGTCCGTGATGAAGTAGTTGCCCCCGATCACACCGGCGAGGCCTGCCAGCGCGCAGCCCGCGCCGAAGACGCCCATGAAGACCAGCGGCACGTTGTGGCCCAGGTGGCCGACCATGTGCGGATGGGTCAGCGCGGCCTGGATGATCAGGCCGATGCGCGTCTTCTTCAGCATGTACCAGAGGAAGACCAGCATCGCGACGGCGACGAAGAACATGAAGATCCGGTAGGCCGGATAGTCGGCGCCATAAAGCGTGAAGGCGGTGAAGTTCAGCGCGTCCGGCACCTGGTAGTTGACCGAGGTGCGCCCCCAGATGATCTTGACGATCTCGTCGATCAGGTAGGCCAGCCCGAAGGTGAACAGAAGCTCGGCCACGTGCCCGTTTGCGTGAACGCGCCGCAGCCCCCATTTCTCCACCCCCATGCCGATGGCCCCGACGATGATCGGCGCAAGGAACAGCGCCAGCCAGTAGCTGGTGGTGCCCATGATGGTGTAGGCGAAATACGCGCCCAGCATGTAGAAGCTGGCATGCGCGAAGTTCAGAACGCCCATCATCGAAAAGATGAGCGTCAGCCCGCTGGACAACATGAAGAGCAACAGCCCGTAGATCACGCCGTTCAGCAGGGAAAAAACGATCGTTTCCATGATCTTCCCCGTCGGCCCCTTGGCGGGCCGTTCCGTGTTTACCTGTCCCGAGCGAAAGGGGCGCCACGTCCGGAGTTGAACGTGGCGCCCCGATCAGAGCGATGTCAGGACGCCGCGTGGATTACTCCGGGCGTTCCATTTCGCAGGTGGTGGGCTCTTCGGCGGCCGATGCGTCGATCGTGCCGTTCTCCACCAGCTTCCAGCCAAGCTCGATGTTGTCCACGCCGTATTTCACGTCGTTGGACACCGTCGAGATGTAGAGGTTCTGCTGGGCCTGGTGGTCTTCGGCCCGCATGGTGACGGGGCCGTAGGCACCCTCGACCGTCAGCCCCTCGAGCGCCTTGGCGATCTCGACCGGATCGGTCGAGCCGGCCTTTTCGGCGGCGGCGGCGAGCATGTCCACCGCCACGAAGGCCCGGTGGTAGTAGTAGTCGTAATCGGGGAAGCGCTCCTTGTATTCCTCGATCAGCGCATACTGCTCATCCGATGCGTCCAGGTTGGTGATCCCTTCGGACACCTGGTAGAGCGTGTCGATGGAGCCTTCGCCCAGGGCCGCGACCGCGCCCAGCGAACCGCCGTAGAAGGTCAGGAACGGGATGTTCAGACCGGAGTCGGCAGCGGCCTTCACCAGCAGGGTCATGTCCTGGCCCCAGTTGCCGGTGATCACGGCATCGGCTTCGGACTGGATGATCTTCTGGATGTAGGGGGTGAAGTCCTTCACCTTCGCCAGCGGGTGCAGTTCATTGCCGACGATCTCGATCGAGCTGTCCTTCTCGCCGAGCTGTTTTTCCGCGGCAGCCGCCACGGCCTCGCCGAAGATGTAGTCCTGACCGATCAGATAGACCTTGTTGATGTCATCGCGCGAGGTGATCCAGTCGGTGATCGCGTTCATCTTCATGTCGGCATGCGCGTCGAAGCGGAAGTGCCAGAACGAGCAGGCTTCGTTGGTGAACGCCGGCGTCACGGCGGCGTAGTTCATGAAGATGACTTCTTCGCCGGGGTTGCGCTGGTTGTGCTTGTTCACGGCGTCGATGATCGCAGCAGCGACGGACGACCCGTTGCCCTGGAAGATGATCCGCGCGCCGGAGTCGATCGCCTTCTGCAGCTGCACCAGCGATTCCTTGGGCGACACCTTGTTGTCGTAGCCGGTCAGTTCGACCTGCTCGCCGTTGAGGCCGCCCTCTTCGTTCAGCTTCTCGAAAGCCAGCTTGTACGAGGTGAAAGCCGCATCGCCCGAGGGGCCCATGGGGCCGGACAGCGGGTCGATAAACGCCACCTTGACGTCGGCGGCGGCGGCACCCGCCAGCGCCATGAATGAAACGGTTGCCGCGAGTGCGGCGCGTGTGAAGTTTGTCATGTATTTCCTCCCGAAATCGAAAAGCCGAACCTGATCAGGCTTTTCTTGCCGCCGATCAAAAGGTCTGCTAGCCCCGTTGTCAAGCGACTAGCAAAATTAAATTCTGCATTGCAGAAGTGGCGTGATGAGGGAGGAGTGAAATGGGGCGTTTCAGCACGGATCCGGACCGCTTTCGGGATGAGATTGCAAGTTACATTTCCGACAAATGCCCTGAGGAATTGTGTAGCATTCCCACAGGTCGCCGCGAAGTCTGCTGGGGCGGCAAGAGGTTCCGCTTCAGCTCGGACGCGCAGCGCGATTGGATGAACGCGGCCGCCGCCGCGGGTCTCACGGCGCCCCGTTGGCCCGAGGCCTATGGAGGTGCCGGCCTGACCCGCGAGCAGGAGAAGATTTTTCGCGAAGAGATGCGCCGTGCCCATGCGCCCTCGCCGCTCGAATCGTTCGGACTCTGGATGCTCGGACCGGCGCTGCTGGCCTTCGGCACGGAAGAACAGAAGAAACACTTCCTGCCCCAGATCACCCGGGGCGAAATCCGCTGGTGCCAGGGCTATTCCGAACCCGGCGCGGGGTCAGACCTCGCCTCCGTGCAGACCCGGGCCGAGGACAAGGGCGACCACTGGCTGGTGAACGGATCCAAGATCTGGACCTCCTACGCCGACAAGGCCGACTGGATCTTCGCGCTGGTCCGGACCGACCGCGAGGCGCCCAAGCACAAGGGCATTTCCTTCATGCTGATCGACATGGAGAGCGAAGGCGTCTCGACCAAGCCGATCAAGCTGATCTCGGGCATGTCGCCGTTCTGCGAGACCTTCTTCGACAACGTGAAGGTGCCAAAAAGCTACGGCGAGGGGCTGTCGTCGATCGTCGGCGAACAGAACCGGGGCTGGGACGTGGCCAAGCACCTGCTGACCCACGAACGCACCATGATCGGCGGCGGCGGGGGCGGCGGCATCCTGGGCGGGCGCAGCCTTGGCGATTTCCTGAATTCGCTGGACGAGGGCGTGATGGACGATCCCGTCATCCGCGCCGAGGCGATGGAGCTCGAGGTCGACAGCCTCGCCATGGGGATGACGCTGGAGCGGTACGGCGACATGGCCAAGGCGGGCGGGGTCGGCAACGCCTCGGCCATGCTGAAATACTACGGGACCGAACTGAACAAGCGCCGGTATGAGCTGCTGATGTCCGCGGGCGGCGCCTATGCGACCGAGTGGGACGGGCCCTTCGGCTCCACCGCGCCGGAATGGCTGCGGACCAAGGCGAACTCGATCGAGGGCGGCACGTCGGAGGTGATGCTCGACATCATCGCGAAACGTGTCCTCGAACTGCCCTCGAAGTAAGGAACCCGCGCCATGACGACATTGATGCTGACCGAAGACGAAACCATGCTGCGCGACGCCGCCCGGGGCTTCCTTGACGGAGCCGCGCCGGTGAAGAACCTGCGCGAGAACCGCGACCAGGGGCGGACGTTCGATCCGGGCCTCTGGAAGGAGATGGCCCAGATGGGGTGGGCCGGTGTGCTGGTCTCCGAGGACAACGGCGGCTCCGGCATGGGCCACCGCGCGGCAGGCATCCTGGCCGAGGAGATGGGGCAGACGCTGGTCGCCTCGCCCTTCATCTCGTCGGCGGTGATCGCCGCGACCGCCCTTCGCAACTCCGCCTCCGACCGGCTGGCCGGGATCGCGGAGGGCTCGCTGCTCTACGCGCTGGCGGTGGACGAAGGGGCCAAGCACGGCCCGGCCGGCACCGCGATGACGGCGGAAAAAAGCGGCAACGCCTTCCGGCTGACGGGCCGGAAGACCTTCGTCGCCGACGGCGCCTCTGCCTCCCGCGTGCTGGTGCTGGCCCGCACCGCCGGAAGCGCCGGTGAAACAGACGGCCTGACGCTCTTCGACCTCGACGCCGGCCGCGCGGGCATCACCCGCGAGCGCAAGAACACCGTGGACAGCCGCGACTTCGCGCAAATCGACTTTGACGCGGTCGAGGCGACAGGCGACGACGTGGTGGGCGAGGTCGACGGCGGCCATGACGCCATCGCGCAGGCGCTGAACGCGGGCCAGGCGGCGCTGTCGGCGGAGCTCACCGGCCTGTCCGCCGGGGCCTTCGCGATGACCGCCGGCTACCTCAAGGAACGCCGCCAGTTCGACCGGATCATCGGCACGTTTCAGGCGCTTCAGCATCGCGCCGCACATATGTGGAGCGAGATCGAAGTCACTGCCTCCGCCATCGCCAATGCCGGTAGGGTCCTCGACGAAACGCCCGACGAGTCGGAGCTTGCCGTGTCCATCGCCAAGGCCCGCGCCACCAAGACCGCGAAGCTCGTGGTCAGCGAGGGCGTGCAGATGCACGGCGGCATCGGCATGACCGACGAATTCGACATGGGCTTCTACATGAAGCGCGCCCGCGTGGGCGCCGAGTGGCTGGGCGACTACGGCTACCACGCCGCTCGGGTCGCCCGCGCCCGGGGGTTCTGAGGAGACCCCTGCGCAAGGAGGGGGAGGAGACCCGCAGATGACGCCCGACAAGCTTTTCGACCTGACCGGCAAGACGGCCCTGATCACCGGGGCCGCCACCGGCATCGGCTACATGGCGGCCGAGGGCCTGATGGGCGCCGGCTGTAACGTGATGATCGCCTCGCGCAAGCAGCACGCCTGCGAAGGCGCGGCGAAGGAGTTGAACTCCCTCGGCCTGCGCGGCAAGGCCGAGGGGTTCGCGGGGGACGTCGGGTCCGAAGAGGGGATCGACGCCCTGGTCGACGAGGTGAAGAACCGCACCGACACCCTGCACATCCTGATGAACAACGCCGGCAAGACCTGGGGCGCTCCGTTCGAGGAGTTTCCCTACGAGGCATGGTCCCGGGTCTTCGACGTGAACGTCACCGGCATGTTCGTCCTGACGCAGAAACTGATCCCCCTGCTCAGGGCCGCCGCCACGGCGGAGGATCCGGCGCGGGTGATCAACACCGGCTCGATCGGCGGCATTCTGCCCGGCAGCGGTCAGGCCTATTCCTACGGCGTCTCCAAGGCCGCCGTGCATTTCATGACCGAAACGCTCAGCGCCAAGTTCGCGCCCGAGCATATCACCGTCAACGCCATCGCCCCCGGGCCCTTCGTGTCCAAGATGATGGCCTTCGCCATCGGCACCGAGGACCAGCGCGAAGAGGCCGGCAAACGGATCCCGCTGGGTCGGGTCGGCGTGTCGGAAGACATTCAGGGCGCCGTGCTGTATCTGGCGTCGCGGGCGGGGGCCTATGTTTCGGGCCATACGATCCCCATTGCGGGCGGGCTGAACGCCGCGCCCCGGCAAAGCTCGGCCGCAGCCATGGCGGCGCAGGACTGACAAGAGAAGGACGCAGATGAACAGAGAAGAGCTGAAGGGCAAGGTCGGCGAGGTCGTCGGCACCTCGAAGTGGTTCGTGATCGACCAGAGCCGGATCGACCGTTTCGCGGACGTGACCGAGGATTGGCAATACATCCACGTCGATCCGGAGAAGGCAAAGCAGACGCCCTTCGGGACCACCATCGCGCACGGGTTCCTGACGCTCTCGATGCTGTCGGCGATGGTCTATGACGGCGGCCCGCAGGTGGACGGCGTGGTGATGGGCGTGAACTACGGCTTCGACAAGGTGCGCTTCGTTTCCCCGGTGAAGGAAGGCGCGCGGGTGCGGGCCGTCTTCACCCTGACCGACGTGACCGAGAAGGGGCCGAACGAGATTCAGACCACCCTCGGCGTCACGGTCGAGATCGAGGGGGAACAGAAACCCGCGCTGGTCGCCGAATGGCTGGGCCGGCGCTACTTTGCGGAGGCAGCGGAATGAGCATTTCTTTCGAAGGACGTGTGGCCATCGTCACCGGCGCGGGCGTCGGGCTGGGGCGGAGCCATGCGCTAGGGCTGGCGGCCCGCGGCGCCAAGGTCGTGGTGAACGATCTGGGCGTTGCGACCGACGGGACCGGGCAATCCTCCGAGGCCGCGCTGTCGGTCGTGCGCGAGATCGAAGAGGCCGGCGGCGAGGCGATGGCGCATGGCGCGAACGTCACGGACGCGGCCCAGGTGCAGGACATGGTCGATCAGGCGATCGACAAGTGGGGCAAGGTCGACATCCTCGTCTGCAACGCCGGGATCCTGAGGGACAAGACGTTCAGCAAGATGACGCTCGAGGATTTCGAGATGGTGGTGAAGGTCCACCTGATGGGGTCCGTCGTGCCGACCAAGGCGCTCTGGGAGCACTTCAAGGCCAATGAATACGGCCGGATCGTCTATACCACCTCGGCCTCGGGCCTGTATGGCAACTTCGGCCAGTCGAACTACGGCGCGGCCAAGGCCGGCGTCGTCGGTCTGATGAACGTGCTCACCCAGGAAGGCGCGAAGTACAACATCAAGGCGAACATCCTCGCCCCGACCGCGGCCACCCGGATGACCGAAGGGCTACTGCCGCAGCAGGTGCTCGACCTCCTGAAGCCCGAGACGATCACCCCCGGCCTGCTGACGCTTCTGCACGAGGACGCGCCCAGCCGGATGATCCTCGGCGCGGGCGGCGGAGTCTTCGCCGAGACCCGCATCTACGAGACCGAGGGCGTGGCCTTCGGCGACGACGAGCTCGACGCCGACGCGATCGCCGCCCGGATGGACGACATCCGCAGCGAGGCCGGCCAGCAGATCATGCCGGGCGCCTTCGCCCAGACCCGAAAATACGCCCAGATGGCCGCCAAGAAGCGCGGCATCGAGCTTCCCGAGAAATAGGAGAGGAGTATCACCATGCGTGACGCAGTCATCGTATCCACGGCACGGACCCCGATCGGCAAGGCCTTTCGCGGTGCGTTCAACAACACCCAGGCGCAGGAACTGATCGGCCATGCCGTGAAGAACGCCGTGTCCCGCGCCGGGCTGGAAGGCGGCGAGGTGCAGGATTGCGTCATCGGCGCAGCGCTTCAGCAGGGCTCGACCGGCGGCAACATCGGCCGTCAGGCGGCGATCCGCGCGGGCCTGCCGACCAACGTCGCGGGCATGTCGATGGACCGCCAGTGTGCCTCGGGCATGATGGCGATTGCCACGGCCGCCAAGCAGGTCGTGCATGACGGCATGCAGATCGCCATCGGCGGCGGGGTCGAGTCGATCTCGCTCGTCCAGAACCAGAACATGCGGACCGACCGGGCGCGCGACCCGTGGATCCAGGAGCACATCCCCTCTCTCTACATGTCGATGCTGGAAACCGCCGAGATCGTCGCCGACCGCTACGGCGTCTCGCGCGAGGAACAGGACGAATACGCCGCCCGCTCGCAGGCCCGCACCGCCGCCGCGCAGCAGGCCGGCAAGTTTGACGACGAGATCGTGCCGCTGGCCACCACCATGGGCGTGATGGACAAGGAGACGAAAGAGGTCTCCTTCAAGGAAGTGACGCTCGAGAAGGACGAGGGCAACCGCCCCGGCACCACCGTCGAGAACCTCCAGAGCCTCCAGCCGGTCTTCAAGGACGGCCAGCAGGTCAAGGAAGGCAAGTTCATCACCGCCGGCAATGCCTCGCAACTGTCCGACGGCGCCTCCGCCTCGGTCATCATGGAAGCGAAGGAAGCCGAGAAGCGCGGCCTGCAGCCGCTCGGCCGCTACATGGGCGTCATGGCCGCGGGCCTCGACCCCGACGAGATGGGCATCGGCCCGATCTACGCGGTGCCGAAGCTGCTCGAGGCGCACGGCCTGAAGATGGACGATATCGGGCTGTGGGAGCTTAACGAAGCCTTCGCGTGCCAGGTGCTCTACTCGGCCCAGAAGCTGGGGATCCCCGAAGAGCTGCTGAACGTGAACGGCGGCGCGATCTCGATCGGTCACCCCTACGGCATGTCGGGCGCCCGGATGGTCGGCCACGCGCTGATCGAGGGCAAGCGCCGCGGCGCCAAGTACGTCGTCTGCACCATGTGCGTCGGCGGCGGCATGGGCGCGGCCGGCCTGTTCGAAGTGCTCTGAGCCCGCGTTAGACACGACATCGGCCCGCCGTCCCCCGGGGCGGCGGGCCTTTCGCGAAGGAATTCCATGCCCGTTCTCTACGTCATCCGCCACGGCCAAGCCTCGTTCGGGGCCGACGATTACGATGTCCTCTCGCCCACGGGCCACCGGCAGGCGGAAGCGCTCGGCCGCAAGCTGGCCGAACAGGGGGTCCGCCCCGACGCCTGGATCATGGGCGACATGCGCCGCCACCGCGAGACGATGGAGGGGCTGATGAAGGGCATGGGCGTGGAGGGCGTGACGCCCGAGGTCCACGCCGGCCTCAACGAATACGATTTCGGGGCGCTGCTGTCGGCCAAGCTGAAGGCGCTGGGGCAGAACGACACGCCGCCGCTTGACCGGCGCAACTATTTCCGGACGCTCAAGGACGTCGTGCAGGAATGGCACCGCGACGAGATTCCGGACCCCTACGAAACCTACGGCGCCTTCCGCGCCCGGGTGGAGGATGCCCGGAAGGTCTGCATGCGCGAGGGGGTCGAGACGGTGCTGGCCGTTTCCTCCGGGGGCGCCATCGGGCAGATGATCGCCGGAATCCTCGACGCCCCGCCGATCACGCAGGTGAAATTGCAGCTACAGATGAAGAATTGCGCGGTGAACCGTTTCGTCTATTCGTCGCGTAACGTCTACCTTCACGGGTTCAACGAAACCCCGCATATCGACGCCTCGACCGAGGCCGAGATGCTGACCTATTCCTGAGGGAGGAGAAGAATGGCCAGCCCCAACACGGATCCCACCAAGCTCGACGTGGAGGCCGTGGACGCCTACCTGACGAAGCATATTGACGGCTTCGCAGGTCCGGTCACGGCCGAGAAATTCGCCAATGGCCAGTCGAACCCGACCTTCAAGCTGATCACGCCGCGGCGGAACTACGTCCTGCGCCGCAAGCCGCCGGGGCAGCTTCTGAAATCCGCACATGCGGTCGACCGGGAATTCCGCGTGCAATCCGCGCTGTGGGACACGGATGTGCCCGTCGCCAAGATGTACGTGCTGTGCGAGGACGACGACGTCATCGGCTCCATGTTCTACGTGATGGAGGCGGTCGAGGGCCGGAACATCAACCTCCCCACCATGGATGAGGTCCCGTTCGACCAGCGCCGCCAGATCAACGAGGAGATGGCCCGCGTTCTGGCCCGGATTCATGCCGTCGACCTCGACGCCGTGGGGCTCTCCGACTACGGGCCGGAGGGGAATTACTATGCCCGCCAGATCGGCCGCTGGACCAAGCAGTACCGCGCGTCCGAGACCGAGCATATTCCGGCCATGGAAGAGCTGATGACGTGGCTCAACGACAATATCCCCGAGGATGACGGGCTCCGCACGCTGGCGCATGGCGACTACCGAATCGACAACATGCTTTTCCACCCGACCGAGCCGCGGTGCGTCGCCGTGCTGGACTGGGAGCTGTCGACCACGGGCCATCCCTACGCCGACGTCGCAGCCGTGGTGATGCAGTGGAACATGCCGCGCGAAAGCCGGGGGCTCGAAGGGGTGGATCGCAAGGCGCAGGGGGTGATGGAAGACCGCGAATTCATCGAAGCCTATTGCCGGAACGCCGGGATCTCCGGGATTCCGGGCTTCGGATTCTACCTTGCCTTCACATGTTTCCGCATGGCGGGCATCCTGCAGGGCATCCGCAAGCGGCTGATCGACGGCACCGCGTCGAACCCCGAACGCGCCGCGCAGGTCGCCGCCGGGGTGCCGCGCTTTGCCGAATTCGGGCTGGAAGCCGCACGCACGGTCTGACGAAAGGATACAGATGAAAGATGCACCGCAGCTCGACCCCGCGCTGGTCGAGCCCCCCTACCCGTTCCAGAAGCACATCGGCTTCTACCTCGTCGCCTGGCGCGAGGATTACGCCCGGTTCGAACTGCCGGTCACCGATGTTCTCGGCAACCGCTACGGCATCCTTCACGGCGGCGTGCACGCGCTGATGTGCGACACGGTGATGGGCTTTGCCGGGTGCTACACCGGCGATCCCGAGAACCGGAAGCTGGGGATGACCCTGTCGCTGAATGTCAACTACCTGGGCCAGATCACGGGCGAGACGCTGATCGCCGAGGGCTGGCGCACCGGCGGCGGGCGCAAGACCTTCTTCGGCGAGGCGAAGATCACGGACGACAGCGGCAACGTCGCCGCCACCGCCACCGGCGTCTTCCGCTACCGGACCGGCTGAGCCTCAGTCAGTCCATCTGCGGCGTCAGCGTGCTGCCTTTCAGTTCCTCACTGAACGGCACCGGCAGGGGGGTCTTGCCAAGCCGGGCGCGGTAGATCGGCAGGCTTTCGGCCACGCGCATCACGTAGTTCTGCGTCTCCCGGAAGGGGATGTGTTCGATCCAGTCGACCGCGTCCACGACCTTGGACCGGGGGTCGCCGAATTCTCCGATCCAGCTGGCCGGGCGGCCCGGCCCCGCGTTGTACCCGGCCGAAACCAGCAGCACGTTGCCATCGAACCTGTCCGCCAGACCGGCAAGGTAGGTGGAGCCGAGACGGGCATTGTAGCCCCAGTCGCTCCACACCCGATCGGGCTGGTGCGTGATCCCAAGCCCGCGCGCCACGTCGCTGGCGGTGCCGGGCATCAGCTGCATCAGCCCGCCCGCGCCGACCTGACTTGTGACCTTCGGGTCGAATTCGCTTTCCCGCCGCGCGATCGACAGGGCCATCTCCATCGGCACCGGCAGGTCGAGTTCCCGCATCGGGTGCAGCGGGTAGTAGTGGCGCGGCACCACCGTCGCGCTCTGCGCGCCGGCCTTGCCGATCATCACCTCCAGATGCGTCTCGCCCCGCGCCTCCAGCATCGCGCCAAGCTGCCCCAGCCCGGTGCGGTCGAGGCCGGAGGCCAGCTGCGTGATAAATCGTTCCGCCAGCGGACGGTTGCCAGCGGCGAGCAGCAGCATCCCCGCCTCGCGCAGGGGATGCTCGGCGAGCGCGGAGTTGCGCCAGTCGCCGAATTCCTCAGTTCCGGCGAGGTCGCGGTCGAACGGCATCCCCGCCTTCTCCGCCGCGAGCAGGCCGTAAAAGCTGGTCTGATGCGCCCCGCCCGCCTTATAGGCCGCCTGCGCCTCGGCCGCGTCGCCGGCGGCCTCGTACGCCCGGCCCAGCCAGTAATAGCCCCGCCCGAGCGAGATCGGCGTGTCAACCGCGCCGAGGAAGTTCCGGAAATGCCGCTGCGCGGTCTGCGGATCATCCAGCTTGCGGAGGGCGATATAGCCCGACAACCACTCCAGATCCGCGTAATCCGACCCCTCGCGCAGCTGGTGCATCGAAGCCAGACGGTAGGCGCGGGTCGCGTTCCCCGCGCGCATGTCGTCGCGGGCGTAGCTGCGGCGGCGGTTGGCCCATTCCTCGGCCAGCCCCAGCCCGCCGGGGATCGCGCTGCGCTCCAGCATCAACGCGCGCGCGTCGTCGTGCCGCCCCTTGCCGACGCGCCATGCGAAACGGTCGTGGTTCAGGCCCGGGTCCTTCAGCTGCTCGGCGCTCAGCGCCTCAAGCCGTTCGTCCACGCCCGCCTCGCTGCGCTGAAGCGCGATCCGGGCCTGCGCCAGCTTCCACTGCGCGTCGGAAACCAGCGGCTGCATCCGGTCTGTATCGGACCGCAGCCTGCGCCAGAGCGTCATGTCCAGCCGGGCGGCGTGATGCGGCTTCAGCAGATCACCGTGAGCCGCGAGGAACGCCTCCTGATCCCTCGGGCCCAGTTCCATGCTGCGCCACGCCAGCACGACGGCGGCCTCGGCCTCGCCGCGCTCGCCCGCACGGGTCAGCGCGCCCGCATGCAGCAGGACGCCGCGCCCGGTCTGCGGCGCGCGGTCGTGGAAATAGGAAAGGATGTCGGCATCGCTCGCCCCGGTCAGCTCATGCTCGCCCTGCTGGTGCATGTAGTCGAGCCCCGGCCAGTCCGGGTGGCGGCCAAGGAAGGCCTCGATCTCGGTCAGCGTGCCCTCGCCCGCCCGCAGGCGGTGCCACTCGATCAGGTCGCGTGCCACCGGCCCGTCGCGCAGGGCCAGCGCCCGCGCGCGGTCCCAGTCGCCGCGGCTCATGGCGTGAAATGCGCTCGCCAGCGGGCGCGGCGCGATGCGCGGCACGTCCCCGCCCGTCTGCGCGGCGGCGGGGCTCGAGATCGTGACCAGCGTGATCGCCACGGAGGCGATCCAATGACGGAACTTCCCTTGCATTTCTCGCAGCGACTCTGGATAGACAGCCCCTAGGATAGGCCTCCGCCCCCGGGCCACAACACACGATTTCGACAGGAACTCCCGGGGCGGACAGTGAAACGAAAAGGAGCGTGCCATGTTCAGGGGATCCATTCCCGCCCTCGTCACGCCGTTCAAGAACGGCGCAGTCGATATGGACACGCTCAAGAAACTCGTCGACTGGCACGTCGAAGAAGGCTCTCATGGGCTCGTGCCGGTCGGAACCACCGGGGAAAGCCCCACGCTCAGCCACCGGGAGCATGAAGAGGTGATTGAGGCCGTGGTGGAATTCTCCGCCGGACGGCTGCCGGTGATCGCGGGCGCGGGGTCCAACAACACGACCGAGGGCCTCCGCCTGATCCGCCACGCCGAGAAGGTCGGCGCCGACGCGGCGCTGGTGGTGACGCCCTACTACAACAAACCCACGCAGCGCGGCATGTACGAGCACTTCAAGGCAATGCACGATTGCTGCGACCTGCCGATCATCATCTACAACATTCCCGGACGTTCGGTCGTGGACATGTCCCCCGCGACGATGGGTGAACTGGCGAAGCTGCCGCGGATCATCGGAGTCAAGGACGCGACCGGCCGGATCGAACGCGTTTCGATGCAGCGGGCAAGCTGCGGGCCCGAGTTCGTACAGCTGTCCGGCGAGGATGCGACCGCGCTCGGCTTCAACGCGCATGGCGGCGTCGGCGCGATCTCGGTGACGGCGAATGTCGCGCCCCGGCTCTGCGCCGAGTTCCAGGAAGCGACCCTTGAGGGTGATTACGCCCGCGCGCTGACCTATCAGGACCGGCTGATGCCCCTGCACGAGGCGATCTTCATCGAACCGGGGCTGGCGGGCGCGAAATTCGCGATGTCGGAGCTTGGCCTCTGCTCGGACGAGGTGCGCCTCCCGCTGACGGGGATCGAGGACGGCACCAAGGAAAAGATCCGCGGCGCCATGCGCCACGCCGGCCTAATCAACTGAGATGTCGGACGGGGGCTCTGCCCCCGCCGCCCCTGCGGGGCGACTCCCCCGGGATACATTGACCAGAGGAAGGTGGGGGACCTGCCCCTGGTGCGGCCGTCGATCATGGCGCGTTAAGGTTAACGCGGCCCTGCTTTCCTCTGGTCAATATATCCTCGGGGGGCTGAGCCGCAGGCTCAGGTGGGGGGCAGACAGCCCCCCTTCCGACGTCAGATGCCCGCGTCCACGATCGCCTTGGCGAGCAGCGGCACCGTGGTCCTGTTCAGCCCGGCGATGTTCATCCGGCTGTCGCCCACCATGTAGATCCCGTGGTCCTTCCGCAGGATCTCCACCTGCTCCGGCGCGCAGCCGAGGCGGGAGAACATGCCGCGGTGCTGGGCGAGGAAGTGGAAGCGGTCCGACCCGGACAGCCGCTGAAGTTCCGCCGCGAGCTGTTCGCGCAGGCCCAGCATGTTGAGGCGGACCTCCTCCAGTTCCGCCTTCCAGTCGTCGCGGAGTGTGTCGTCGGTGAGGATGGTCGCCACGATCCGGGCGCCGTGGTCCGGCGGGAAGGAATAGTTCTGCCGGTTGAGATAGGCGAGGTTGCCCTGCGTCGTCTTGCCGAGGCCGCTGTCCTGCGCCACCGCCATCAGCAGGCCGGTCCGCTCGCGGTAGATGCCGAAGTTCTTCGAGCAGGAGGCCGCGATCAGGCATTCCGGCACCGAGGATGCCACCATTCGCACCGCTGCCGCGTCCTCGTCCAGCCCGTCGCCGAAGCCCTGGTAGGCGATGTCGATCATCGGCATCGCGCCGGCCTCGTTCAGCCGGTCGATCACCTGCTTCCATTCGGTCAGGTTCAGGTTCGCGCCGGTCGGGTTGTGGCAGCAGCCGTGCAGCAGCACCACGTCGCCCGCGCGGAGTTGGCCGAGGTCTTCCATCATCCCGCCGAAATCGACCCCGCCGGAGGAACTGTCGAAATAGCGGTAGGAGATCGTCTCCATCCCGAGGTACTTCAGGATCGACAGGTGGTTCGGCCAGGTCGGGTCCGACACGAAGATCCGCGCCTGCGGATTCGCCATCCGGATCAGTTCGAACGCCTGGCGCACCGCGCCGGTGCCGCCCGGCGTCGCCACGGCAGAGACCTGGTCGCGGGTCACGGCGTCGCCCAGCACGAGCGAGATCATCGCGTCCCCGAACATCGGGTCGCCGGCGAGGCCGGTGTACGCCTTGGTCTCCTGCTCTTCCCAGATCCGCTGCTCGGCGGTCTTCACTGCCCGCATCACGGGGGTGATCCCTTCGGGGTTCTTGTAGACGCCGACGCCCAGATCGATCTTGTCGTCGCGCGGGTCGGCCTTGTAGGCCTCCATCAGCGCCAGGATCTTGTCGGCGGGCTGGTCTTTCAGGTTCTCGAACATCAGGCCTCTCCGGTGGCGACGGGCAGGGTTGGGAAGGCGCCCCATTCGGTCCAGGACCCGTCGTAGAGTGAATGATCGCGCTTGCCGATCCGTTCCAGGGCAAGCGACAGGACGGCCGCGGTGATCCCGGAGCCGCAGGTGGTGATGACGGGCTTCTTCAGGTCGACGCCGGCGGCCTCGAAGATCGCCCGCAGCTCGGCGGGGTCCTTCATCGTGCCGTCGTCCTTCAGAAGCTCGGTGTAGGGCACGTTGCGCGACCCGGGGATGTGCCCCGCGCGCAGACCTTTCCGGGGTTCCTCCACCTCGCCGCGGAAACGGGCGGCGGCGCGGGCGTCCACGATGGCGTAATCGCCCAGCTTGGAGGCGGCGGAGACCTGCGTCACGTCCTTCACCAGCTGGTTCTGGCGGCGGACGGTCATGTGGCGGTCGCGGATGATCGGCTCGAGGTCCTCGACCTCGCGCCCCTCGGCCTGCCACTTGGGGAAGCCGCCGTCAAGCACCGCGATGTCCTCCTGCCCCATCAGGCGGAAGAGCCACCAGACCCGCGCGGCCGAGAACAGGCCGTGGGTGTCGTAGACCACCACCTGATGCCCGTCGCCCACGCCCATGGCGCGCAGGCGGGACATGAACTTCTCGACCGGGGGCGCCATGTGCGGCAGGTCGGACCGGCCGTCGCTGATCTCCTCGATGTCGAAGAACCGGGCGCCGGGGATGTGCGCGGCTTCGTATTCCGCCCGTGCGTCGCGGCCGGTGCCCGGCAGGAAGGTCGTGGCGTCCAGCACCCGCAGGTCCGGATCCTTGAGATGCGCGGCCAGCCAGTCGGTGGAAACAAGCGTCTTGGGATCGTCCTCGGCCATCCTCTCCCCTTTCGATAAGGCGGGTTCTGCCTACCGCCGCGCCGCCGGACTGGCAAGCCTCATGGGGGTCTTGGCAGGAACCTGCGGCTTGCGGGAAAGGTTGGTCGGGCGTCTGGAAAAGGATGGGACCATGGCGGTGACGGAATGCGACGTGGCGGTGATCGGGGCGGGAACGGCGGGACTTGCCGCAGAACGCAAGGCACGGGCCTGCGGCGCCGCGACGCTGCTGATCGACCCGGAATTCGCCGGCACCACCTGCGCCACCGTCGGCTGCATGCCTTCCAAGCTGCTGATCGCCGCCGCGCGCGTGGCCCATACGGTGCACGGGGCGGAGACCTTCGGCATCCGCACCCGGCACGAGGTCGACGGACCGGCGGTGATGGACCGCGTACGCCGGATGCGCAGCGACCTCGCGCAGGGCGTGCGCGACCAGATCGCCGGCCTGCCCGACGGCATCACCCGCCGCGCGCGGGCGCGGTTTACCGGGCCGAACATGCTGGAACTCGACAGCGGAGAGCGGATCCGCGCGAAGGCCGTGATCGTCGCCACCGGCAGCGCGCCAGCTTTGCCCGACCCGTTCCGCGACCTGGGCGATCTCGCCCTCACCAACAGCGATGTCTTCGAGCTTGAGGATCTGCCCCGAAGCCTCGCCGTCATCGGCGCCGGGCCAATCGGGCTGGAACTGGCGCAGGCCTTCGCCCGGCTGGGTGTGCGGGTGGAGATGTTCGACAAGGGCACGCACCTCGCCAAGCTGCCGGAGGAGACGAGCATGCATCTACGCCGGCTGCTGGAGGCGGAAATGCCGATCCATCTGGGCGTGGAGCCAAAGGTGGAGGCGCGCGGCCAGCAGCTGCACATCAGCCACGAGGGGCGCGAGGCGCAATTCGACCGCCTGCTGGTGGCCATCGGGCGCCCGCCGCAGCTGGACGGGCTCGATCTGGCCGCCGCGGGGGTCCGCACCGATTCCCGCGGGATGCCGCACGTGGACCCGAAGACGCTGCAGGTCGGCAATTCGGCGATCTTCCTCGCCGGAGACGCCAACGGGGACCGGCCGCTGCTTCACGAGGCCTCGGCCGAAGGTTCCATCGCCGGGCACAACGCGGCGCATTTCCCGGAACTCGCCGCCTCGCGCCGCCAGTTGCCCTTCGCCATCACCTTCACCCACCCGACCGCCGCGACGATCGGCGTCCTCCCGGGCGAGGACGACGACCTGGCCACCGGCTGCGCCGACTACGCCGATCAGGGTCGCGCCAAGGTCGAGGGGCGGCCCGGCGGGCTGCTGCGGCTGCACGCGCAGCGGGGCACCGGGCGGCTGGTCGGCGCGGACCTGTGCCTGCCGGAGGGGGAACACATCGCCCATCTCCTTGCGTGGATCATCGCGCGCGGCACTGACGTGACGGACGCGTTGCGTCTGCCGTTCTACCACCCGACGCTCGAGGAGGGGATCAAGCCCGCGCTCCGCGAGCTCTGCGGAAAGATCGACCGCGAACCCGAATGGAACGAGGACGAAGGGTATCCTCCCGGCACCTGACCATTGCGCAATATCCGGGTCGCCCGACCCCGCCTGTGACGATAGATTGGCAGGGTGAACGGAGGGCCGCGCCATGCGCCATGAACAGCTTGAACAGGGGTATCACTATCAGGTCATGCGCCGGGCGCTGGACCTGATCGACGACAGCGAAGGGACCCTCTCGCTCGACCAGCTTGCGGACCGGATGGGGATGTCGCCCGCGCATTTCCAGCGCCTGTTCTCGGCCTGGGTCGGGGTCTCGCCCAAGCGGTATCAGCAATACCTCACGCTCGGCCATGCCAAGACGCTGCTGGCCGAACGGTTCACCACGCTGGAGGCGGCGCATGGGGCGGGGCTGTCCGGCACCGGGCGGCTGCACGACCTCTTCCTGAGGTGGGAGGCGATGAGCCCCGGCGACTTCGCCCGCGCGGGCGAGGGCCTGACGATCCGCTGGGACCACATCGACACCCCCTTCGGCGAGGCGCTGGTGATGGGCACCGACCGCGGCATCTGCGGCATCGCCTTCACCGCCGAAACCGGCCGCGCGGCGGCGATGGCGGACATGACCGCGCGTTGGCCCAAGGCGCGGTTCGAGGAGGCGCCCGGCGCCCTGTCGGACTGGACGAAAGCCGCCTTCGACCAGGCGGGTGAGACGCAGCTGCACATGATTGGCGCGCCGTTCCAGATCAAGGTGTGGGAGGCGCTGCTGCAGGTGCCGTCGGGCCGCGTCACCACCTATTCCGAAATCGCCGCCGCCATCGGCCGCCCCCGTGCCGTCCGCGCCGTCGGTACGGCGGTCGGGCGCAATCCGGTCAGCTTCCTGATCCCCTGCCACCGCGCGATCCGCAAGGGCGGGGGCCTGGGCGGCTATCACTGGGGCCTGCCGGTCAAGCGCACCATCCTCGCCTGGGAGAGCGCGCGCGAAGAGGCGGGCTGATCACGCACATTTGGGCGGAAACCTGCTGATGCGCGTGCGATGCTGCGTTAGGCATGGCGCGTGCTTTGGTATAAGCATCGCCAAACAGTGCAATTCCCACCTGAGGGGCAGAAAAAATGACTTTCACCATTTCGTCCAAGTTCGCCGCTCTGGGCCTCGCGGCCCTGACGCTGGCCGCCTGCGAGAACCCCGATGACGGCTACCGCAACACCCGGCAGAACGCCGGTGTCGGCGCGCTTGTCGGCGCGGCGACCGGGGCGATCATCGGGGGCGACGCCAAGGGCGCGGCCATCGGCGGCATCATCGGCGGCTCCGCCGGGGCGCTCTACGGCGGCTACCTCGACAAGCAGGAGGCCGAGCTGCGCGGGTCGCTGAACAACGCGCAGATCGTGAACACCGGCGATTCGCTGGTGGTGACGATGCCGCAGGACATCCTTTTCGCCACGGACAGCGCGACGCTGAACCCGGGCCAGACGACCGACCTCTACACGGTCGCGAATTCGCTGAACAAGTACCCCGCCTCGCGCGTGCAGGTGATCGGGCACACCGACAACACCGGCGCGGCCGCATACAACCAGCAGCTGTCCGAGCGCCGCGCGCAGTCGGTCGCCTACACGCTGGTCTCCGGCGGCGTATCGCAGGCGCGGATCACCTCGATCGGCCGGGGCGAGGATCAGCCCCGCGCGACCAACCAGACCGCCGAGGGCCGCCAGCAGAACCGCCGGGTGGAGATCGTCATCATCCCGACGCAGGGCGGCTGATCGCGCCACCCTTCCAGACCCACACGACACGGAGCCGGCACCGCCCGGCTCCGTTTGCGTTCCGGCCCCGGCCCTGTAGGGTGGGTATCCCTGCCCACCCCTGCCGGCGCCTTCCGATGACAGACCACCCCCGCCTCGCCGCCCTCGCCGTCGTCCTGCGTGGCGATCACGTCCTGCTGGTCCGGCGCCGCAATGAACCCGACGCCGGCCTCTGGGGATTTCCCGGTGGCCATGTCGAGGCCGGAGAGACCGTCGGCGCCGCCGCCGTGCGGGAACTGCAGGAGGAGACGGGGGTGAAGGCCGCGCCGCGCGGCACACTCGACACGCTGGACATCATCCTGCACGACGAGGACGGCACGCTGCGGTTCCATTTCCTGCTGGTTGCCGTGCTCTGCGCCCATGTCGCCGGAGAGCCCGTGGCGGCCGACGACGTGGATGATGCGGCATGGGTGCCCGTCGCGAAGGTGCTCGCCCGGGCGCTGCCGATGTCCGCGGATGTCGATACCGTGGTGGCGAAGGCGCGGGCGGCGGCTCAGCCGTAGCGGTTGAACGCCTCGACCTCGATGGCAAGGCGCATCTGCAGGTCCGACAGCCTGCGCATCTCGGCCTTGCGCGCCGCGTCGTCCGTCAGATCCCGCAGCCGGGCCTGCGCGGCGGCGATCTCCTCCTTCAGCGCGACGAGCGGCGGCTTGACCTTGTGCTCGGTCATCACCCGCTTGACCAGCGCGTCGGCGGGATCGTCCAGATCGCGCAACGGCTTCCCCGCCCCCGGCAGGTTGTCAAAGGCGCCGGACTTCTCGGCCAGCCGGATGTGATCATCGACGATGGAGAAAAGCGGGTGATCCATGGGCGCGGTCCTTTCCCGACTGAATATAGGCAGGACGGGAGCGGAGTGCACCCCCACCCCGCGCCACCGTTCCCCTCTCCCCCCGGGGGGAGAGGGATAGGGTGAGGGGGCGGCCCTCAGGCCGCCGAGGCGACCTTGGAGAGCTGGTGATCGGTGTCCCCCAGCTGCGCGTCGATCATGATGATCCGCTTGGCGTAATGCGAGCCCGGGTATTCCCAGGTCATCGCGATGCCGCCATGCATCTGGATCGCCTCTTCGGCCACCAGACGTCCGGCGCGGCCGATCAGGTTCTTGGCCATTGCGCAGAACTTCGTCGCTTCGTCACCGTTCAGCTCGGAGGCCGCCTTGATGACGATGGACCGCGACTGTTCGATCTCCGTCAGCATGTCCACCGCGCGGTGCTGAAGCACCTGGAACGAGCCGATGGTGCGGCCGAACTGCTTGCGCTGCTTGAGGTAGTCCACCGTCATGGCGTGCAGCACCTCCATCGCGCCGACCGCTTCGGCGCACAGCGCCACGATGCCCGCGTTCACCGCGTCCTGCAGCGCGGCGCCGGCATCCGCCAGCACCAGCTCCGCCGGGGTGGTGTCCAGCAGCACCTCGGCCGCGCCGGCGCCGTCGATCATGCCGTAGCCGGTGACGGAGGCGTCCGCCGCCTTCACGCTGAACACCGCCAGCTTGCCGTCCAGCTTGGCCGCGATCAGGATCACCTCGGCCGCTTGACCGCCGTAGACCGCGCTCTTGCGGCCGGTGAGGGTGTAGCCCTCGCCGGATTTCGTCGCCTCGGTCTTGATGAAGTCCAGGTCGTAGGGCGCTTCGATCTCGCCCAGGCCAACCGCGTAGCGGGTGGCGCCGGACAGCAGCGCCTCCTGGTCGGCATCGGTGTGCGACAGGATGCGCGAGGCCAGCAGCGCGCCCAGCACGGGTTCCGGGCAGATCACCCGGCCCATGGCCTCGAACACCACCGAGATGTCGAAGCCGGTGCCGCCGAAGCCGCCCTTGTCCTCGGGCGCCAGCGCGTAGAGCGCGCCGAGCTCCGCCAGCCCGTCCCAGAGGGCCGGGTCGTGGTAGGGCTCCGCATAGGCCACCTTGTTGCGGTGCTCCACGGGGTACTTGTCAGCCAGGAAACGGTTCAGGCTGTCCGACAGCATCTGCCGGTCTTCAGTCAGGTCAAAGTCCATCAATCAGAGCTCCAGCACGGCTTTCGACAGGATGTTCCGCTGGATCTCGTTGGATCCGCCGAAAATCGAGGTCTTGCGGTTGTTGAAGTAGCGCGCGGCGTTGTTCGCCTCGTCCGCAGGGGCGAGGGCGAGGTTGCCGTCGGTGATATGGCCCGGGAACGGCGCGGCCGAGGGGCCGAGCGCGCGGCGGGCGAGGTCCTTGAGCTCCTGGTTGATGACGGTGCCCTTGATCTTGAGGATCGAGGTCTCCGCCCCCGGGGCGCCCTGTTTCTGCGCCTTGAAGAGCATCCGGAGGTTGGTGATCTTCATCGCCTCCAGGTCCACCTCGACCTGCGCGATCCGCGCGGCGAACAGCGGGTCCTCGATCAGCGGCTTGCCGTTGCGGGTCGTCTTGCGCGCCAGCGCCTTCACCTCTTCCAGCGCCTGCATCGACGCACCCACCCCGGCGATGCCGGTGCGTTCGTGGGTCAGCAGGTACTTGGCGATGGTCCAGCCCTGGTTCTCCTTGCCGACCAGGTTCTCGACCGGGACGCGGACGTCGGTGAAGAACACCTCGTTCACCTCGTGACCGCCCTCGATCAGCTTGATCGGGCGCATCTCGATCCCCGGGGTCTTCAGATCGACGAGGATGAAGGAGATGCCTTCCTGCTGCTTCACGTCCGGATCGGTCCGGCAGAGGCAGAAGATCCAGTCGGCGTGCTGGCCCAGCGTGGTCCAGGTTTTCTGGCCGTTGATGACGTATTCGTCGCCGTCCCGCACCGCGCGGGTCTTGAGCGAGGCAAGGTCGGAGCCCGCACCCGGTTCGGAATAGCCCTGGCACCACCAGTCGTCGCCGTTCAGGATGCGGGGCAGGTAGTAATCCTTCTGCTCCTGCGTGCCGAACTTCTGCAGCACCGGCCCCAGCATGTTCAGGCCGAAGGGCACGATCCGCGGCGCATAGGCGCGGCAGCTTTCCTCGTCGAAGATGTGCCGCTGCACCGGGGTCCAGCCCGGCCCGCCGTATTCCTCGGGCCAGGTCGAGGCGAGCCAGCCGCGCTCGTTCAGGATCGCGTGGTAGCGCTCCATGTGCTCCTTGGTCAGCTCACCGCCGTTCTTCACGGCGTCCGAGATTTCCTTGGGCAGGTTTTCCTTGAAGAAGTCGCGCACTTCCTGCCGGAAGGCGTTCTCCTCGTCCGTAAAGGTCAGATCCATGGCTCAACCCTCCTTGTTGAGATCGGCGAACGTGGTGCCGTCCGCGGCCATCTTGCGCAGGAGCTCGGGCACCTGCCAGTAGTTCGGGTCTTCTTTCGCATATGCTTCGATCCGGCGCACCAGTTCCTCGGCGCCGATCGTGTCCGCGTAATGCAGCGGCCCGCCCCGGAAGCGGGGGAACCCGTAGCCGAAGAGGAAGACCATATCGACGTCCACGGGGCTCTTGGCCGTCCCGTCTTCTACGACGCGCGCGGCTTCCGAGATCATCGCCGTCATGTAACGGTCGACGATTTCCTCGTCGGTGAAGGTCTTGGGGGTGATCCCCTTCTCGGCGCGGACCTCGTCGATGATCGTCTCGACCTCGGGGTTCGGCACCGGGCGGCCGGCGTCGTACAGGTAGTACCCCTTGCCGGTCTTGCGCCCGTACCAGCCCTTTTCGGCGATCCGGTCGGCCACGTCGCCACCGTAGCGCGCGTTCGGGTCGAGGCCTTCTTCCTTCATCCGCTGGCGGTTCATGTAGCCGATGTCGAGCCCGGCGAGGTCGCCCACCTTGTGCGGCCCCATGGCCAGCCCGAAGCCTTCCAGCGCGTCGTCCACCTGCTGCGGCGAGGCGCCGTCGAGGACGAGGAAGGCGTTGACCTTCGAATAATGTCCGAGGATCCGGTTGCCGATGAAGCCGTCGCAGACCTGCGCCAGCACGCCGACCTTCTTGAGCCGCTTGGCCAGCGCGAAACCGGTCGCCAGCACGTCGGGCGCGGTCTTGGCGCCCTGCACGATCTCGAGCAGGCGCATCACGTGGGCGGGCGAGAAGAAGTGCAGGCCCAGCACGTCCTCGGGGCGCGAGGTCATCTCGGCAATCTTGTTCACGTCGAGGTAGGAGGTGTTCGACGCGAGGATCGCGCCCTTCTTGCAGATCGTGTCGAGCTTGCCGAAGATCTCCTTCTTGATCTCCATCTTCTCGAACACCGCCTCGATCACGAGATCGACGTCGGCGAGGTCCTCCATTGCTAGGCTCGGCTCCAGCATCGCCAGCGCCGCATCGCGCTTCTCGGCGCTCATCTTCCCGCGCGAGACGGCGCCGTCGAGGTTCTTGGTGATCGTTGCCACGCCGCGGTCCAGACCCTCCTGCGCGACCTCGATCAGCCGCACCGGGATGCCCGCCATCAGGCAGGAGGTGGTGATGCCCGAGCCCATCGTGCCGCCGCCGATCACGCCGATCTTGTCCAGCGGGCGGGTGTCGCCCTTCGCCTCGGGAATGTTCGACACGGCGCGCTCGCCGAAGAAGGCGTGGATCAGACCGGCGCGCTGCGGGGTCTGCATGCAGTCGATGAAGCACTGCCGCTCGACCTTCAGACCCTCTTCAAGGGGTTTGTTGCAGGCCGCCACGGCCTCCACGCATTTCACCGGGGAGATGAGGTGCGGGTTCTTCTTCTTCACGCCCGCCAGCGTGTCCTCGATCACCTTGGCGTCGTAATCCGCCGTCAGGTCCTTCGTCTTGCGGGTCGAGAGCTTGCCGGCAAGCACGTCCTGCGCGGCGGCAAGCGCCACGTCGCGCGGCTCACCGGACACCACGCGATCCACCGCGCCCTTCTCCAGAGCCTCCTGCGCCGGGACCTGCCGCCCCGACAGGATCACGTCGAGCGAGAAGGGCAGACCGGACAGACGCGGCAGCCGCTGGGTGCCGCCCGCGCCGGGCAGCAGCCCCAGCAGAACCTCGGGCAGGCCGATCTTCGCGCCCTCGATGGCAATACGGGCGTGGGTGGCCAGCGCCAGTTCCAGCCCGCCGCCAAGCGCGGTGCCGTGGATGACGGAGATAACGGGCACCCCGCTGTCCTCGATCCGGTTCAGCACGTCCGGCAGCGAGGGCGGCATCGGCGGCTTGCCGAATTCCTTGATGTCGGCGCCGGCCACGAAGGTGCGGCCCGCGCAGTAGATGGCGATGGCCTTCGCGCTGGCGCCGATCTTGTCGATCGCGTCCAGCAGCCCCTGCCGCACCGCCTGCCCCGTCGCGTTCACCGGCGGATTGTCGATGCAGATCAGGGCGACCTCACCCTCCTGCCCGATCGAGACACAATCGTTGATGCTGGTGCTTTCGGCCATTGGGCGCCCCCTTGCAGTTGCCTGTCATGGAGGGAACACGGGCGCGCGATGGCTTGCGTCCCGGCTCCTCCCCTGTCGCGCGGCAAGGTATGCGCCGCGGCAGGGGAGGTCAATCAGCGGAAAACGGTTTTGCAGTGCAGAAAATTGTCGCAGCCGGTCACAGATCCCACAGCGATTGCCGCTTCGGTGTCACGGGCGCGTCCTTGTCTGTGTCCGACTGGGCGGGGAGGGGTTCGCAGGTTGGCTGTTCGCCGGACCACTGGGTCTTGCCGCACAATTGCAGCCCGCCGGTGTCGCGGTCGAGCGTGATGACGCTGATGAAGGGATAGCCCGTCGGCGCCGTCAGCTTCGGCGTCTCGCGGGTGATGTCGGACTGCGCCTGCGCCGCGCTGGCGAGGGTCAGGGCGGTCGCCGCCGACAGGGTGATCTTGCCTAGTCTTGTCATGTTCAGGGTCACTTGCGTGCCTCCGTTGGTTTCTGGCCCCTGACATACCACCACGCATGGATATGGTTGCGTGACAAAGACGTTCACCCGGCGTGAGCGGTCACGAGATGATCTCGAACCGGGTCACGTCGACCATGCCCCGGTCGGTGATCTTCAGCGCCGGGATGACCGGCAGGGCAAGGAAGGCGAGCTGCAGGAACGGCTCCTCCAGCGTCACTCCGAGCGCCTTTGCCGCCGCCCGCAGCGCAACGAGGTCCTCATGAACCGCCTCGAAGGGGCTGAGGCTCATCAGCCCGGCGACGGGCAGCGGCAGTTCCGCCTGCACCCGGCCGTCCGCGACCACGACGAAGCCGCCCTCGATCTGGCCCAGCCGGTTCGCCGCCAGCGCCATGTCGTCGTAATCCACGCCGACCACGGCGATGTTGTGGTGATCGTGGCAGACGGTCGAGGCAATGGCCCCCTTCCTTATCCCGAAGCCCCGGACGAAGCCTGTCGCGATGTTGCCGTTGCGCCCGTGCCGTTCCACCACCGCGATCTTCACTAGGTCGCGGGCGGTGTCGGGGCGCTTGTCACCATCCTCGACGGGGATGTCCTCCTTCCGATGCTCGGTGATGATCTTGCCGTCGATGATCCCGATGACATCGGTCTCGCTCCGGTTGGCGGTGGTGCGGAAATCCTCAGGCGTGACCGTCGGCGCGCGGACCGAGTCCCGCCCCACGGGCGCCACCGGACGGCGCGCGGCGAAGGCCGAGTCGTCCAGGACCACGCCGCCCGCCAGCACCAACTCGGCCCGGCACTCGGGCAGGCTGTCCAGCACCACGATATCCGCCCGCCTGCCCGGCGCGATCTGGCCCCGGTCCTTCAGCCCGAACGCCTCCGCGGCCGAAAGGCTGGCGGCGCGGTAGACGGCCAGTGTCGGGCAGCCCAGCCGGATCAGCTCGCGGATCATGTAATCCAGATGCCCGTGTTCCCCGATGTCGAGAGGGTTCCGGTCATCGGTGCACAGACACATGTAGGCGCTGGTGATGTCGGTCAGCAGCGGCTGCAGGGCGTGCAGATCCTTCGATACAGAGCCTTCCCGGATCATTACCCGCATCCCCTTCTGCAGCTTCTCGCGCGCCTCCTCGGCGGTGGTCGCCTCGTGCTCCGTCCGGATGCCGGCGGCGATGTAGGCGTTCAGGTCCGTGCCCCGCAGCTGCGGGCAGTGCCCATCGATGTGGCGGCCGCGGAACGCCTCGAGCTTAGCCATGCAGCCGGGGTCCTGGTGGATCACGCCGGGATAGTTCATGAACTCCGCCAGCCCGATCACCGCCGGGTCGTCCATCAACGGGGTCAGGTCGGCGGCCCCTATCTCCGCCCCCGCCGTTTCCATGTGCGACGACGGCACGCAGGACGACAGGTTCACCCGGATGTCGATCACCGTCTCCCGCGCGCAGGCGAGGAAGTACTCGATCCCCGGCACGCCAATCACGTTGGCGATCTCGTGCGGGTCGCAGATCGCCGTGGTCACCCCGCGCGGCCCGACGCAGCGGTCGAATTCGTGCGGCGTCACGAGGGAGCTTTCGATGTGCAGATGCGTGTCTATGAAACCGGGAACGAGGGTCTTTCCGGTGACGTCCATAACATCCCGCCCCGCATAATCCGCTCCGATCCCCACAACCGTGTCGCCGCAGATCGCCACGTCGCCCGACACCAGAAGCCCGGTCACCACATCCAGCACCTGCCCGCCCCGCAGCACCAGATCGGCGGGCGCATCCCCCCGCCCCTGCGAGATCAGATCGGACAATGGGGGTCGTGTCATGAAGTCACCTGCCGGAAGAAGAGCCTTCGCCACAGGTGAGCCCAAAGCGGACCCCGTGTCCAGATCGGCCATTGCGCCCCCCGAGCTTGCATGGCAGGTCTTCCCGCGACGCAGCGGAAGCGTGACATGGCGACGATACTGATCCTCAACGGGCCGAACCTGAACCTTCTCGGCCAGCGGCAGCCGGAGATCTACGGCAGCACCACGCTCGACGATGTAGCGGCGGCCTGCCGGACGCTGGGCGCGGAGATCGGGGTGGGGGTCGAGCTGCGCCAGTCCAACCACGAAGGCGAACTGGTCGACTGGATCCAGGCCGCGCGCGGCACGACGGCGGGGATCATCATCAACCCCGGGGCCTATTCGCACACCTCCGTCGCGATCCTCGACGCCCTGAACGCCTACGAGGCGCCGGTGATCGAGGTGCATATCTCGAACATCCACAAGCGCGAAGGCTTCCGGCACCATTCCTACGTCTCATCCCGGGCCGAAGGGGTGATCGCCGGCTGCGGGACGCAGGGCTACGACCTTGCCCTACGGCATATCGTGACGCTCATCGGAGCATGAGCGACACCCCGGCACCGGTCCCCCTCGACATCCGCCTGACCGGCCCGGTGATCGTCGCGCTCGCCGCGATGGTCGCGGTGTCGCAATGGGGCGGGCCGATCTGGGCCGACACGGCGGCGGCGCTGCTTCTGCCGGTGCTGATCGCCATCGTCGCACCCCGGGTCCGGCGCGGGCGGCTGATCTTCGTCGCGGTGGCGCTGGTGCTGAGCGGGACCGCGCTCCTGACCCTGCCCGAGGGCGGTACGGTGCTGCGCGACGCGCTTGCGCGGGGGGCCTTCATCGCCGCCTTCTTCGCGGCGCTCACCTCTCTCCGCCACGCCGCCGACGGATCCCCGGCGATCCGGACCTGCGGCATGTACCTTGCGCACCAGCCGCCGGGCCGTCGCTACATCGCGCTGTCCATGGGCGGGCAGATGTTCGCGCTGCTGCTGAACTACGGGTCGATCGCGCTGCTCGGCTCGCTCGCCACCGCCGCCGCGCGGGAGGAGCCGGATCCGGAGATCCGCCGCCACCGGATGCGCCGGATGCTGCTGGCGATCCAGCGCGGCTTCGGGTCGATGCTGCCGTGGTCGCCGCTGGCCTTCGCGGTGGCGATCATGTCCTCGCTGATCCCGGGGGTGAGCTGGGGGCGCACCCTGCCCTACGCGCTGGTCAGTTCGGTCCTGCTGGTCGGCATCGGATGGGCGCTCGATTCCATCTTCAAGCCGCGCCTCGCCCGCCCCGCACCCCGGCACGGTCCGCAGGAGGGCGAGACGTGGCGCGCGCTGCTGCCGCTCGGCGGGCTGCTGGTGCTGCTGATGAGCCTCGCGCTTGGCCTGCACGAGGCGACGGGGCTGCGGATCACGGCGATCCTGCTGGTGCTGGTGCCCCTGATCGCGACGCTCTGGTTTGCCCTTCAGGGGCCGGAGGGCGGACGGTTCGGCCACGGCGCGCGGCGGCTGGGGCAGTATGTGCAGCACGACCTGCCCCGCTACCGCGACGAATTGCTGCTGCTGTCGATGGCGGCCTTCATCGGCTCCATCGGCGCGGTGCTGCTGACCCCGGTGATCGACCGCACCGGCTTCGACCTGCACGTGCTGCCCGGCTGGGCGGTTCTGGTGGCGGTGGTCTGGCTGATGCCGCTGACCGGGCAACTGGGCATGAACCCGATCCTGTCGGCCACGCTGATCTACCCCTTCGTCCCCGACCCCTCGGTTCTGGGCGTCACGCCCACGGCGGTCTTCATCGCCTTCACCGGGGGCTGGGCGCTGTCCGGGTCGAACTCCCCCTTTGCTGCAACGACCCTGTTGCTGGGGAATTTCGCCGGGATCTCCGCCTTCCGAGTCGGCTGGCAGTGGAACGGGGTGTACACGCTGTGCTGCGGGGTGGCCCTGTCGCTATGGGTCGCCGCGATGGCGGCGTGGGGGCTGGGCTAGTCCCGCTTTTCCCCGGCGCGCAACCCGCCTAGTATCGCGCCGCAACGACATCCCGGAAGGACCCGCACATGAGCCTCTTCGACCTGCCCCAGATCCCCGACGTGCCCGTGAGGGGCGAAGCGGAGGGCTATCCCGTCCGCCGCATCTTCTGCGTCGGGCGCAACTACGCCGCCCATGCCGCCGAGATGGGCAACGAGGTCGACCGCGAGGCCCCGTTCTACTTCACCAAATCGCCCGCCCACCTCGTACTGAGCGGGGCAGAGCAGCCCTATCCCCCGGGGACCGAGGATTACCACCACGAGATGGAGTTCGTGATCGTGATCGGCGCGCCGGTCTTCCGCTGTTCGCCCGAAGCGGCGCTGGACGCCGTCTACGGCTATGCCGGCGGGCTCGACATGACCCGCCGTGACCGCCAGAACGAGGCGAAGGACAAGCGCCGCCCCTGGGACATCAGCAAGGATTTCGAGGACGCGGCGGTGATCGGCGAGATCACGAAAGCGGCCGAGTTCGGGTCTGTTTCGGACCAGAAGATCGTGCTGAAGGTCGACGGCGCGGTCCGGCAGGACGCCACGCTGGCCGAGCTGATCCACGACGTGCCGAACGTGGTCTCGCACCTGTCGCACTACTACCACCTCGCCCCCGGCGACCTGATCTACACCGGCACCCCGGCGGGCGTCGGTGCGGTGCAGGCCGGCGCGGTGCTGGAAGGCACGATCGACGGGCTGGCCCCGGTGATTCTGACGGTGACGGCGCCGGAATGAAGCTGCTGTCGCGGTCCGGATCCTCGGCGGCCTACCGCTGCCGGATCGCGCTGAACCTGAAGGGGATCGACGCGGAGGTCGAGAACCTCCGCGACGGCGCCTTCCAGGAGGAGCCCTACCTTTCGCTCCACCCCCAGGGCCGCATCCCTGCGCTTCTGACCGACGCGGGCGCGCTGGTGCAGAGCGCGGCGATCCTCGAATACCTCGACGACCTCGTGCCGGACCCGCCGCTCCTGCCCGCCGACCCGCATGCGCGGGCCCGGGCGCGGGGCGTCGCGCAGATCGTCGTGTCGGACATCCACCCGCTGCAGAACGTCGGCGCGCTGGACGTGCTGACGGAGATGTTCGGCGTGGACGAGTCGGGCCGCCGGGACTGGGCGCGGCACTGGATCGAACGCGGGCTCGCCGCCTGCGATGCGCTGCTGGCGCGGGAGACGCATGGCGGGCCATATGCCTTCGGCGATGCGCCGGGGCTGGCCGACCTGTGCCTCGTCCCGCAGATGCGAAATGCCGCGCGTTTCGGGGTGGATGTGACGCCGCTGCTGCGGGTGAACGCGGTGACCGAGGCGTGCCTCGTCCACCCCGCCTTCGTGGCGGCGCATCCGGACCGGCATCCGGACCCGGATTGAGAGGGCGGAGGGGGGCGCTGCCCCCCCGCCGGCGCGTCGCGCCGACTCCCCCCGGAGTATTTCCGACCACAGGAAGCAGGCGGGTTTCGCCATTGGTCCGGGACTATTCCGAGGGGACGTGGCTGGTTGTCATCTCGATCAGCAGACGCCCGTCGGGCCGGGCGACGCGGGTGCGCACGACCGACAGGCGGCGGCCCTGTTTCACGTACTCGGCCCGCGCGGTGAGCCTGCCCTCGCGGGTGTTGCCCAGGAGGTTGGCGTTAAGGTTCACGGCGAGGGGGAAGCCCTTCATCCCCGCCGAAACCTCGGCTTCGCCCAGCACCAGCCGCGTCGCGACCACGTCGGCGAACCAGATCATCGCGCCAGCATGGACGGTGCCGAAGGGGTTCAGGATACCGGGCTGCACCTCCATCTCGCCGCTGGCGATTCCGTCGCCATCGTAGCGGGCGGTGAAGGCGATGCGGCCTTCATAGGTCAAGTCGGTCATCGGCGCCTCCCTTTCGGCGGAACAAGGCCACGGCGGCAGGCGGTTTGCAAGACGGCGCGGATGCGCAAGGATGGGGCGAACCCGCAAGGAGGATCATATGGCCGGAACCGAAACCCTGCGCGCCTATGTGCAGCCGTGGCATTGCGACGAGATGGGGCGCATGAACGTGCGCCATTACCTCGGCATGTTCGACGACGCGGCCTTCGTGCTGCTGGCGATGATCGGGCATATGACGGACGAGGCGTACGGCTGGGCCGACGTCCAGCACACGCTGCGCTATCTCGAGGAGACGCCGCAGGGGAGCGCGGTGGTGGTGACCTCGGAACTGGTGAAGCTGGGGACCAAATCGATGACGGTGCTGCACCGGATGAGCGACGCCGTCAGCGGGCGGGTTCAGGCCGAGGCCGAGACGGTGACCGTCTATTTCGACCTCAAGGCACGCAAGGCCGCGCCGATCCCCGAGGCCTTCCGGGCGAAGCTTGAGGCGCTATGATCAGGCTCTAACGCAGCCACATCGGCCCCTGTGGCGTCTCGATCAGCGCGGCGAGGGCGGGGTTGTCCGCCTGCTCCGTCGATACGCGCGGGTCCCGGAATATCGGGTCGAGCCAGGCCGACAGCCGGGCCGGCTCCGGATGTCCGAGCACGAGGCGGCGCAGCTCGAGCCCGGCGGCGGGCATGGTGCGGGGCGGCAGCGGCTGCGTGCGCCATTCAATGAAACTCGGGAAGGTGCCGCCTTCTTGAAGCGTGCCGTCCCCCGGCACGGTGAGCTGCCAGTGCAGCGTGCCCCGGGTGACGGGGATCGCCGGGCCGCAGGCGCCAGGCAGCCGGGGGTGCAGCGCCGCGATGTCGTCGGTGCGGATCACCCAATGGGCGAGGCGCGGCTGCGCAGGCGGATGGTCCAGCGTGAACCAGCGCGGCCGCCGGGGCGCGGGCGCCGCAGGGTCCGGGGCGATCACCTCGAGGAACGTGTCGGCGCCGAGGCGGATCAGGTGGTTGTGCGTCCCCATCAGGGGATGCGATCCGCCGGGCGGCAGGCGCAGGCCGATCTGCGCCTCCACGTGGTCGAGCCCGGAGGCAAGGTCCGGCGCCACGACGACAAGATGATCCAGCTCCGTCATCCGCGTCGGGCGGGGTTCCACCCCGCCCCTCCCAAAAATCACGTCCCTATTGCAGGTCCCCGAAGGCCTTCTCCAGCCGTGCGACCGCCTCTTCCACGCGGCTGCGCGGGGTGGCGAGGTTGAAGCGGTTCCAGCTTTCTCCACCCTCCCCGAAACTCGGGCCCTGGTTCACGGCGATCTTCGCGTCGTCGGCGATGCGGCGCATGACCTCCTCGCGCTCCATCCCGGTGCCGGCGAAATCGACCCAGGCGAGGTAGGTGCCCTCCAGCGGCATGGACCGCAGTCCCGGAATGCGCGCGATGCCGGCGTCGAATATGCGAGCGTTTTCCCCGACATAGGCACACAACGCATCGACCCAGGCCGCGCCCTCGGGCGAATAGGCGGCCGGCACCATGTGCTTGGCGAAGGCATTGGGCGACAGACCCAACCCGGCGACCGTGGCGCCGAACTGGGCCTTGAGCCCCTCGTCCTCGACGATGACGTTTCCGGTGTGCATCCCGGCGAGGTTGAAGGTCTTGGTCGAGGCGGTCATCATCACGGTGCGGCCGCGCGCCTCGGGTGCAGCGACCGTGAAGGGGACGTGCCTGTGCCCCGGCAGAACGATGTCGCAATGAATTTCGTCCGAGACCACCAGCAGGTCGTGCTTCGCGGCGAAATCGGCCAGCGCGCGCTGCTCCTCGACCGACCACACGCGCCCGCCGGGATTGTGCGGCGAGCAGAAGAGGATCATCTTCTCGCGCCCGGTCATCTGCGCCTCGTAGGCGTCGAAATCCATCTCGTAGCGGCCGTCGCGTTCGGCCAGTTCGAACTGCACCACCTCGCGCCCGCCGGCGGTGATGACACGGTGGAAGGCGTGGTAGACCGGGGTGAAGACGATGATCCCGTCGCCCGGCTGCGTCCACGTGTGCATCGCCAGCGCCGCGCCGTTGACCAGACCGTGGGTCGAGAAGATGCCGTCATCCTCCGCCGCGATGTCCCAGCCGTGCCGGGTACTGGCCCACCACCGGATCGCGGCGAGGTAGTCGCTGTCGTCGCCGAAATAGCCGAACACCCCGTGATCGGCATAAGCCTTCACCGCGTCGATCACGCCTTGCGGCGGGCGGAAGTCCATGTCGGCGACCCACATCGGGATCCCCTCGTCGGGCGCGACGCCCGCGAATTCCTGCATCTTGTCCCATTTCGCGGAATGCGTGCCGCGCCGCTCGATCAGTTCGTCGAAATTCATGGTCGTCCTTTCTGCTTGGGCGGGACGCTATACCAATGGTTTCGGAGGGCAAGTGCGCCGTTGCACACCAAACTTTCCTATCCTAAATGAAGCGGATGAAACGTCCGATCCTGATCCATCCCGACCCGCGCCTCAAGAAGGTCGCCGCCCCCGTGGCCGACCTGTCGGACGAGTTGCGGGAGCTGGCGGACGACATGCTCGAGACGATGTACGACGCGCCGGGTATCGGGCTGGCCGCGCCGCAGGTCGGGGTGATGTCGCGCCTGCTGGTGATGGACTGCGTGAAGGACGACGGACCGCCCAAGCCCTTCGTCATGTTCAATCCCGAAATCATCTCGGCCTCGAACACCACCAACGTCTACGAGGAAGGCTGCCTGTCCATCCCCGAGCAATACGCCGACGTGGAGCGCCCGGCCGAGGTCGAGGTGCGCTGGATCGACCGGGACGGTAACGCGCGGGAAGAGCTTTTCGCCGGGCTCTGGGCCACCTGCGTGCAGCACGAGATCGACCATCTGGATGGCAAGCTCTTCATCGACTACCTGAGCCCGATGAAGCGGCAGATGATCACCCGCAAGATGCAGAAGCTCAAGCGCGAACGCGCGAGGGCCTGAGGATGGCGGTCCTGCCGATCCTGCGCTGGCCGGACCCGCGGCTCATGCAGGTCTGCGACCCGGTGCGTGAGGGCGAGGATGTCTGGCCGCTGATTTCCGACATGTTCGAGACGATGTATGCCGCCCCAGGCCGGGGACTGGCAGCGCCGCAGGTCGGGGTGATGAAGCGGATCTTCGTGATGGACGTGACCTGGAAGGAGGGGGAGCGCTCTCCGGTCGCCTGCATCAATCCGGAGATCACCGCCCGGGCCGACGAACGCGCGACGGCGGAGGAGGCCTGTCTGTCCATCCCCGGTGTCGCCGCCCCGGTGGCGCGTCCGGAATGGGTGCGGCTGGCCTGGACCGACCGGAGCGGCGCGCGGCGCGAGGCGCGGCTGGACGGGTTCTGGGCGGTCTGCGCGCAGCACGAGCTGGACCACGTGGACGGGCGGGTGATCTTCGACCACCTGACGCCCGAGGCCCGCGCGGTGCTTGAAGACGCCTACGGGGACACAGCATGAGCGTACGTGCGATCCTGCAATGGCCGGACCGGCGGCTGCGCACGGCCGCCACCGACGTGCCTGAGGTGACGGATCTGGTCCGCGCCACCTGGGCCGACATGGTCGACACGATGGAGGCGATGCCGGGCGTGGGGCGCGCCGCCGTGCAGATCGGGGTGATGCAGCGGCTGGCGGTGGTCGACGCCTCCGACGGGCGGGGTCAGGCGGTGCTGATGGCGAACCCGGAGGTGCTGCACGCCAGCGTCCAGCTGCGCCCGCACGAGGAGGCGAGCCCCTGCCTGCCCGGCGTCTCGGCCCGGATCGAGCGGCCGCGCGCGGTGACGGTGCGGTTCCTGAACGCCGATGGCGCGGTCGAGGAGCGGGATTTCGTCGGGCTCTGGGCGACCAGCGTGCAACACCAGATCGACCACCTCGCCGGGCGGATGTATTTCGACCGGCTGAGCAAGGTGAAACGGGACATGCTGCTGCGCCGGGCGCGGAAGGGGGGCTGAGATGCGGATCGTGTTCATGGGAACGCCCGACTTCTCGGTCCCGGTGCTGGACGCGCTGGTCGAGGCGGGGCACGAGATCGCCGCCGTCTATTGCCAGCCCCCCCGCCCCGCCGGACGCGGCAAGAAGGACCGGCCGACGCCGGTGCAGGCAAGGGCCGAGGCGCTCGGGCTCGAGGTGCGGCATCCGGTGTCACTGAAATCGGCCGCGGCGCAGGCCGACTTCGCCGCGCTCGGGGCGGACGTGGCCGTGGTGGTTGCCTATGGCCTGATCCTGCCGCAGCCGGTGCTGGACGCGCCGCGCCACGGCTGCCTGAACATCCACGCCTCCCTGCTGCCGCGCTGGCGCGGGGCCGCGCCGATCCACCGCGCGGTGATGGCGGGCGACCCGGAGACCGGCATCTGCATCATGCAGATGGAGGCGGGGCTGGACACCGGCCCGGTCCTTCTGAGCGAGGCGACGCCGATCGGCCCGCAGGAGACCACCGGAGACCTGCACGACCGCCTGTCCCGCATCGGCGCGCGGCTGATCGTCGAGGCGCTCGCGGACCTTCGCGACCTGACGGCGGAACCGCAGAGGGAAGAGGGCGTGACCTACGCAGCGAAGATCGACAAGGCCGAGGCGCAGATCGACTGGACCCGCCCGGCGGCGGAGGTCGACCGGCAGATCCGCGGCCTCTCGCCCTTCCCCGGCGCGTGGTGCGAGATCGCCGGGCAACGGGTCAAGCTCCTTGCCTCGCGCCCGGTGCAGGCGCAAGGTAAGCCGGGCGTGGTGCTGGACGACATGCTGACGATCGGCTGCGGCGAAGGCGCGGTGCAGGTGCTGCGGCTGCAGCGGGCCGGCAAGGGCCCGCAGGATTCCACGACCTTCCTGCGGGGGATGCCGCTGCCTGCCGGATCGCGGCTCTGACGACCACGCGGGTCGGGGGCGCCGCCCCCGTCGCCTGCGGCGACTCCCCCGGAGTATTTTCGACCACAGGAAGCAGGCGGACGTTGCGCGGGGCGGCTTGCCCTCCGCCCACCCACGCACTAGGGTTCGCCTCACCTCGGGGTGCCTTTTGGGGCTGAGATGCGGTGACGCGAACCCGTTGAACCTGAACCGGTTAAGACCGGCGGAGGGAAGGTTGTGCTTGAGCATCCGACTGACTCCGCCCGTCGCGATATGGAGGATGCATGAAACATCTTGCGATTGCCACGGGACTTCTGTTCGCCACGCAGGCCGCGGCGCAGGATCCTGTTCTGACTGTCTACACCTATGACAGCTTCGCCACCGAATGGGGCCCCGGCCCGGTGGTGGAGGAAGCGTTCGAAAAGGAATGCGGCTGCGACCTGCAGTTCGTCACCGCCGGCGACGGCGCGGCGCTGCTGTCGCGGATCCGGCTGGAGGGCGAGCGGACGGAGGCCGACGTGGTGCTGGGCCTCGACACCGCGCTGACGGCGCAGGCCAAGGACACCGGCCTTTTCGCGCCACATTCGGTCGAGGCGGAGTACGATCTGCCGATCGACTGGACCGATGATACCTTCGTGCCTTTCGACTGGGGCTATTTCGCCTTCGTCGGAATGAAGGACGGGCCGAAGCCCGGGTCCTTCGGAGATCTGGCCGCCGGTGACGCCACCATCGTGATCCAGGATCCGCGCAGTTCCACCCCCGGGCTGGGGCTGCTGATGTGGGTCAAGGAAGCCTACGGCGACCGCGCGGCGGAGATCTGGGAAGGGCTGGCCGACAACATCGTCACCGTGACGCCGGGCTGGTCCGAGGCCTACGGTCTCTTCCTCGAAGGCGAGGCCGACCTGGTGCTGTCCTACACCACCTCGCCCGCCTATCACCTGATCGCCGAGGACGACGCGACCAAGATCGCCCTGCCCTTCGAGGAGGGCCATTACCTGCAGATCGAGGTCGCGGGCCGGCTTGCCGCCAGCGATCAGCCGGAGCTGGCGGAGCGCTTCCTCGCCTTCATCGCGACCGATGCCTTCCAGTCCGCGATCCCGACGACCAACTGGATGTACCCGGCGGTGACGCCGGAGGCGGGTCTGCCCGAAGGGTTCGACACGCTGATCGCGCCGGAGACCGCCCTTCTTGCCAAGCCTGAGGAGGCGGCCGAGGTTCGCGACGCCGCGCTCGAGGAATGGCGTCGCGCGCTGTCCCGCTGACGCGGGGCTGGCCCGGGAAGGTCGCCGCACTTGGCGTCGCGGCCTTCCTGATCCTGCCGCTCGCCGCCGTCTTCTGGCGCGCGGGCGGCGCGGGCTCGCCCGGGGCCGCGGACTGGGCGGCGGTGCGGTTCACGCTGGTGCAGGCGGTGCTTTCGGCGGGGATATCCGCGGCGCTCGCAGTGCCGGTGGCGCGGGCCCTGGCGCGGCGGCGTTTCGCGGCGCGGGGGCTGTACGTCGCGCTGATGGGGGCGCCGTTCATCCTGCCGGTGATCGTCGCAGTGATGGGCTTGATCGCGGTTTTCGGGCGCGGGGGCTGGATCAACGAAGGTCTGGGGCTGATCGGGCTGGGGCCCTTGTCGATCTACGGCCTGCACGGTGTGGTGCTGGCGCATGTCTTCTTCAACCTGCCGCTCGCGGTGCGCCTCATCCTGCAGGGCTGGCAGGAGATCCCGGGGGAACGCTTCCGCCTCGCCGCGCAGCTTGGCGCGGGCCCGGCGGAGGTGCGGCGGCTGCTGGAAATCCCGATGCTGGCGCGGGTGCTGCCCGGCGTGGCAGCGGTGATCTTCGCGATCTGCCTGACGAGCTTTGCCGTGGCGCTGACGCTGGGGGGCGGGCCGCGTTCGACGACGGTGGAACTGGCGATCTATCAGGCATTCCGGTTCGAATTCGACCTCGGGCGGGCTGCGATGCTGTCCGTGATCCAGATCGGCCTGGTCACGGTGGCCGGCCTCGCCGCCCTGCGGCTGGCGCGCGGAGAGGGGTTCGGCGCGGGACTCGACCGGGTGGTCGACCGCTGGGACGCGCAGGGGCGCTGGCTGCGGGCGGGCGATGCGGCGTGGCTGGTTCTGACGGCGCTCTTCCTGCTGGGTCCTCTGGCCGCGGTTGCGGTCAGGGGCGCGCCGGGGATGGCCGCGATGCCCGCCGGCGTCTGGGACGCGGCGCGCGCCTCTATCGCCGTGGCACTTGGCGCGACCGGGGTGACGGTGGCTTTGACGCTGACGATGGCGCTGGCGCGGCGGGGCTGGGTCGAGGTGATCGGCCTCGCGCCGCTGGCGGCCTCTCCGCTGGTGCTGGGGGCGGGGCTGTTCCTGCTGATCAACCCGGTCGTCAGCCCGGCCAGCGTATCCCTGCTGGTGACCATGGCTGTCAACGTCGTGATGGCCCTGCCCTTCGCCCTGAGGATCGTCGCCCCCGCCGTCGCGGGGGTGGAGGCGGAGTACGGCCGCCTGGCCGACAGCCTGGACCTGCGCGGCGCAGCGCGGCTGCGCTGGCTGGTGCTGCCCCGAATACGTCGTCCGCTGGGCTTTGCCGCCGGGCTGACGGCGGCGTTGTCGATGGGGGATCTGGGGGTGATCGCACTTTTCGCCGATCCCGAGCGGGCGACGCTGCCGCTGACCGTCTTCCGGCTGATCGGCGCCTACCGGATGGAAGCGGCGGCGGGCGCCTCCCTGCTGTTGCTGGCGCTGAGTTTCGGGCTGTTCGCCCTGTTCGACATGGGAGGACGCTGGCGTGCTGACACTTGAGCGGCTGGACATCGTGCAGGGCGGCTTCCGCCTGACCGCCGACTGGGCCGTGCCCCAGGGCGCCCGCGTGGCGCTGATCGGGCCGTCAGGCGCCGGGAAATCCACACTGCTGTCGGTGATCGCCGGCTTCTTCGGGGCGCGGGCGGGGCGCGTGCTGTGGGAGGGTGCTGACCTCACGGGCAAGGCGCCCGGTGCGCGGCCCGTGGCGATGCTGTTTCAGGACGGCAACCTCTTTCCCCACCTCACCGCCGGGCAGAACGTGGGGCTGGGCATCCGCCCGGACCTGCGGCTGAAGCCTGGCGATCGGGCGCGCGTCGCCTCCGCCCTCGCCCGGGTGGGGCTGGGGGGCTTTGCCGACCGTCGGCCCGGGTCGCTGTCCGGCGGGCAACAGAGCCGGGTCGCACTGGCGCGGGTGCTGGTGCAGTCCCGGCCGCTTCTGTTGCTGGACGAGGCGTTTGCCGCCCTCGGCCCGGCGCTGCGCGCCGAGATGCTGGACCTCGTGGCCGAGCTTTGCGACGAAAGGGGCGCGACCCTGCTGATGGTCAGCCATGCGCCCGAGGATGCCCGGCGCATCGCCGAAAGCCTGGTCATGGTTGACGACGGCGTCGCCGAGGCGCCCGTTCCGACGTCCGAGGCGTTCTCGGCCCCCTCCGACAAGATGCGCCGCTACCTCGGCTGATCGAGGTCTCGCCCGAATGCAAAAGGCCCCGCCGGAGCGGGGCCTTTCGGTGTCTCAGTGACGACGGATCACTCGCCGGTCCGGTTCCGATGCTTGTGCGGATACCAGAGGCGCTTGTTCGTCAGGTAGAGGAGCACCGCAAGGATGGCGAGGAAGATCACCCCGACGAAGCCGACCGTCTTGCGCGCCATCAACTTCGGCTCGGCCGCCCACATCAGGAAGGCCGCGACGTCCTCGGCCTCGTGGTGGAGGCTGTTGGAATGCCCGTCGGCGAATTCAATGTCCTCACCGACGAGCGGCGGCGCCATGGCGATCCACCCGCCCGGGAAGGCCGTGTTTTCGTAGAAGGTCGTGCCCGCCTGTTCGCGCGTCTCGCCGGTGTAGCCGGTCAGGATCGAGTAGATGTACTCCGGACCGCCCATGCCCTGCACGAGCTGGTTGATCCCCAGGCCGTAAGGGCCGTGGAACCCGGCGCGCGCCTTGGCCATCAGGCTGAGGTCGGGTGCATTCGTCAGGTTCGACGGCGGGAAGTGGTCCCGCGGGATCGCCGGGCGGAAGTCGTCAAGCTCCTCGTCGAAGACCTCGAAATTCTGGGAGGCATAGGCCCGCACCTGATCTTCGGGAAGCTCCGGCCCGCCCGGGTCGCCCAGCGTCCGGATCGACACGTAACGCAGGCCGTGGCAGGCCGAGCAGACCTCGGTGTAGATTTGAAGACCGCGCTGGAGCTGGTTCTGGTCGAAGGCACCGAAGGGCCCTTCGAAGGCGAAATCCACGTCTTCGGTGTGACCGGTGTCATGGTCGCCGCCATGCTCTTCCTCGTCCCCGCCGTGACCGTCGGCGGTCTCGTTCTCGCGGTGTTCGGCCTCGGCCTCTTCGCCGCTGGCCGTGGCGACACCTTCGACAACGGCTTCGGGGCTCTGATCGATCGCTTCGGGGTCGCCGACGGGCGCTTCCTCGGCCGGGGCTTCAGCTTCGGCTTCGGTGGTCGCTTCGGCTTCGGCTTCGGTGGCGTCCTCGGTCGTTTCCTGAATGCCGGCCTCGGGGGTCTCCTCGGTCGTCGCGTCGGTTTCAGCCGCGGGTTCTTCTTCGGTCGTCGCCTCGGTTTCGGCCTCGGGTTCTTGCTCGGTCGTCGCCTCGGCCTCAGCCGCGGGCGCTTCCCCAGTCGTTGCCTCGGTTTCGGCCGCGGGTTCTTCCTCGGTCGTAGCTGCGGCTTCGGCCGCGGGCGCGTCCTCGGTGGTGGTCGCGGCCTCGGCGGCAGGCGCGTCCTCGGTCACCGCTTCGGCGGCCGGGGCCTCCTCAGTGGTGGTAGAGTCAGTGCCGGCTGCCGGGGGCAGTTCGGTCGTGGTGCCGTCCGTCTGGGCGAGGGCCGGAACCCCGCCCAGCCCGAGCATCAGGGCCAGTGCGCTGACGGAAAGGGTGGTCTTGCGGATCATTTCAGTCGTTCCTTTCCGCTCACTCGGCCGGTTTCACGAAGGTCTCGGTGCCGCCCGTGTGGGGCGCGTAATGAGCATCGAAATCCTCTTCGATCGTCGCCGGGGGCGTCTTGGGTTTCTCGAACACGCCGAGCAGCGGCAGGATCACGAGGAAGTAGGCGAACCAGTAGGCCGACCCGATCAGCGAGATCGTCGAATAGGGCGGTTCCGCCGGCATCGCGCCGCACCACATCAGGACGATGAAGTCCACGACCAGCAGGGCGAACCACCACTTGAACATCGGGCGGTAGCGGCCCGAGCGGACCGACGAGGTGTCGAGCCACGGCACCAGAGCCATCACCGCGATCGCGCCGAACATCGCGAGCACACCGAAGAACTTGGCGTCGATGATCCCGCCGGTGATCCAGCTGGAGAACATCACGATCCAGACGTCCGCGGTGAAGGCGCGCAGGATCGCGTAGAACGGCAGGAAGTACCATTCCGGAACGATGTGCGCGGGCGTCGCGAGCGGGTTCGCTTCGATGTAGTTGTCGGGGTGGCCGAGGTAGTTCGGCATGAAGCCCACGATCGCGAAGAACACGACCAGGATCACGGCCAGCGCGAACAGGTCCTTCATCACGAAGTAGGGCCAGAACGGCAGCGTGTCCTTCTCGGCCTCGGCCTTGGAGCCGCGGCGCACTTCGACACCCGTCGGGTTGTTGTTGCCGGTGGAGTGGAACGCCCAGATGTGGACGATCACGAGGCCGGCGATCACGAAGGGCAGCAGGTAGTGCAGCGAGAAGAAGCGGTTGAGCGTGTAGTTGTCCACCGCCGGCCCGCCGAGCAGCCAGGTCTGCAGCGGCTCCCCGATCAGGGGGATGGCGCCGAACAGGCCGGTGATCACGGTTGCGCCCCAGAAGGACATCTGACCCCAGGGCAGCACGTAACCCATGAAACCGGTCGCCATCATCAGCAGGTAGATCAGCATCCCGATGATCCAGGTGATCTCGCGCGGGGCCTTGTAGGATCCGTAGTAGAGACCGCGGAAGATGTGGATGTAGACGGCGAAGAAGAACAGCGAGGCGCCGTTCATGTGCAGGTACCGCAGCATGTAGCCGCCGTTCACGTTGCGCATGATGTGCTCGACACTGGCAAAGGCGTGGTCGACATGCGGCGTGTAGTGCATCACCAGCACGATGCCGGTGACGATCTGCAGCGCGAGGCAGAAGGCCAGCACGATGCCCCAGATCCACATCCAGTTGAGGTTCTTGGGGGTCGGAATGAACAGCGTGTCATAGAGCAGGCCGAGCACCGGAAGGCGGGAGTGAACCCATTTTTCGGCGCCGGTCTTGGGCTCGTAGTGATCGTGGGGAATACCGGACATCTTTGCCTCCCTCAGCCCAGAACGATTTCGGTTTCGCCCTCGAACCGGGCGGGCGGGACGGGCAGGTTCTCGGGCGCGGGGCCCCGGCGGATCCGGCCGGCGGTGTCGTAGTGCGACCCGTGGCACGGGCAGAACCAGCCGCCGAAATCGCCGGCCTCGCCCAGAGGCACGCAGCCGAGGTGGGTGCAGACGCCCATCATCACCAGCCATTCCTCGGAGGCGCCTTCGCTGCCGTCACCGAGAGGAAGGGCGCGGTTCGGATCGGTGGCGGGGGTGCCGTCGGGCAGGTTGGCGTTGCGCGCTTCCGGGTCGGGCAGCGTGCTGACGTCGACATCGCGCGCCGCCTCGATCTCTTCCTCGGTGCGGCGACGGATGAAGACCGGCTTGCCGAGCCACTTGATGGTCAGCTGCGTCCCGGGTTCGAGGCCCGAAACGTCGACGCGGATCGAGGACAGCGCCTGAACGTCGGCGGAGGGGTTCATCTGGTTCACCAGCGGCCAGACGGCCGCCCCGGTGACAACCGCCCCCGCACCTGCGGTGGCATAGTAGAGGAAATCTCTTCGAGTGCCTGCGTGATCGTCAGCGTGGGACACGAGTTTGTCTCCATTACCTGGGCCTGTGCCGGCCGTCATGTCTTGTTGGGCCGCGCAGGGCACAGCCGTTCGGTGCGGTGTTTAGCGGCGCAACTTCGCAACGTCCAGAGAACAATGGACGCAGGGCAAGGGTGGCGCGCATGTGTCGCGGTCCCGCACGTCGGGAAGGGTGGCGGACCCCGTCGCACGCCCGCGTTGAGCGAACGGTCCGGCCGCCGGGCAGGAACATTGCCAGCCGGCGCGGGGTTCTTTTTCTGACCCGGCCCCGGAGACCCGGCGGCCGCAACCGACGAGGAGGACCTTCATGACCCCCACCACTCTCCGCGCCGGCCTCGCCACGCTTCTGCTGGGCAGCGCCGCGCTGGCGTCCGCCGCACAGGCGCAGGACACACGAGGCACGATTACCGGCACCAAGGATCTGGATCCCGCGAAATGGTATGTCACCGCCGATGCGGGCGACGGGCTGAGCGGCTGGCGCCGCGACGGCAACGAGGTGGAGGTCCGCCTGTCCGGCCATCCGCTCCGCGAGAGCGAGGGGGTGACGGAAGGCACGCTGACCATCGCCTTCCGCACCGATGGCAACCCGGACCGGATGGAGGTGGACGACTTCTCCCTCGTGCTCGTCCCGGATGAGGACGGAGCGGCCGAGGCGAACTACCGCGCCGACGCCACCAACGCGACGCTGGAGATCGGGGCGATGCGCATTTCCGGGGACGGCATGACCCTCGCCGGCAGCTTCTCGGGCCAGCTGACGCCGGGCGGCGCGGAGGAGATCGTCGCCGACCGGGACGTCCCCGACATCACGATCGACGGGAATTTCCAGGCCACGATCCCGCGGCTGGACGGCGAGGGCGGCTGAGCGCCGCCCTCCACCGGGGTCACGCGGGGGCGGTGGCCTTCATCGACTCGCGCTCGGCGAACTTCGCGTACCATGCGGACAGCGCGTCGCACTCCTTGCGCCAGCCGTACTGGTCGTGCCGGAAGTCGAGATATCCGAGCGCGCAGGCCAGGGCGATCTGCCCCATGTCCACCGGCCCGGCGAGGTGGCTCATCCAGCGGTCGTTCACCACCTTGGCCGCGCGGGCGATCTTGGCCCAGTGCGAATCGATCCACTCCTCCATCACCTTCTCCGCCGGGCGGAGCCGCTTTTCATAGGCGATCCCGGTGACGGCGCTGTCGAGGATGCCATCCGCCGTCGCCTCGAGCGTCAGCACGTCCCAGAGCCGCGCCTCGGGGTAGAGCCCGGCGTTCGCCTTGGCGTCGAGGTAGCGGCAGATCACCCGGCTGTCGTAGAGCGCCGGTCCGTCGTCCCGCGTCAGCGAGGGCACCCGGGCCAGCGGGTTCGCCGCCATCAGCGCCGCGTCGGACTGGAGCAGGGTGGTGGTGGTCGGCACCTCCTCGACCTGGTCGGTAAGACCGGCCTCGCGGATCAGCACCCGGACCTTGCGGACATACGGCGACGCGTTGGAGGAAAAGAGTTTCATGAGCGGCTCCCCTTGGATTGCCGCGTCACGTTAGGTAAGGCCCCGCGGGTTGTAAATCGGGGTCGGGGGCGCTGCCCCCGTCGCGGCAGGCCGCGACTCCCCCGGAGTATTTTCGACCACAGGAAGCAGGCGGGCCTGCGCCCTGTTCAGGGGGTGCGCGCGGGCGGGGTGCGCATCAGGGCGGCGAGGGCCAGGTCGCCCGCGGCCTCGACACCGTCGGCGGCGGCGAGGCGGACGGGCTCGGGCTTGTTCTGGGAGAGCTTCCAGGTGCCGTCGACGTCGGTGATCGTCAGGCGGGCGGGAACGATGGCGCGCATCATCCGCTCCATCAGGCCGTCCGTCATCTTGTCCGAAGTCCATGGAGTCTTTGGCAGGCGGGACTCGAACTGGGCCGACTGGAGATCCAGCAGGTCGTGAAGACCCTCCTGCGGGGTCAGATCCAGCGTGCCGGCCAAGTGGACGGCCACGTAATTCCACGTCGGCACCTGATCCTCCACCCCGTACCAGTCCGGTGAGACATAACCATGCGGGCCGGCGATCACGAGCCGTGCGCTGCGGGGCGTGGCGAGGGCGGCGACGATCGGGTTCGGGCGCGCGAGGTGCAAGCGCGCCTCCGTCCCACCTTCGTTCAGCAGGAAAGGGACGTGGCTGACCAGCGGCGCCTCCGTCCCGCCCGCCACCATGAGGATGCCGAAGCCCTGCTCCCGTGCGAAGGCGAGGTTGCGCGCGCGGCCCGTGTCGCGGAAGGCGCGGTTGGGGTGCATCTCAGGCCCGGAGTCCCTTGGCATCCGCGCCGAGGATCCGGGCGGGGACGATGGCGCCCTCGGGCTGGTCGGCGCCGAAATGCACCTCCGCGAACTGCGCGGTGCGGCCCATGCGGGGGCTTTCCATCAGCACGGCATGGACGCGTCCGACCTGCGCCGCGTGATGCGCGCGCACCGCCTCGGCCCCCGCGGCGCGAAGGCGCGAGGCGCGGTCCTTGATCGCCACGCCGTTCACCTGCGGCATCCGCGCGGCGGGCGTGCCCGGGCGGGGGGAATACGGGAAGACGTGCAGCCAGGTCAGGCCGCAATCCTCCACCAGACGGAGCGAGTTGTCGAACATCGCCTCCGTCTCGGTCGGGAAGCCGGCGATGATGTCGGCGCCGTAGGTCATGTCGGGGCGGAGCCGGCGCGCCTCTTCGCAGAAGCGGATCGCGTCGTCGCGGAGGTGGCGGCGCTTCATCCTTTTCAGGATCATGTCGTCGCCCGCCTGCAGGGACAGGTGCAGGTGCGGCATCAGCCGGGACTCGGTGGCGATCGCCTGCATCAGGCTCTCGTCCACCTCGATCGAATCGATCGAGGAGATCCGGAGGCGGGGCAGGTCCGGCACCAGCTTGAGGATGCGCAGCACCAGGTCGCCGAGCTTGGGCGCCATCGGCAGGTCGGCCCCCCAGGAGGTCAGGTCGACGCCGGTCAGCACGACCTCGTTGTAGCCGCGATCGACCAGCCGCTTGATCTGGTCCACCACCACCCCCGCCGGGACCGAGCGGGAATTGCCGCGCCCGAAGGGAATGATGCAGAAGGTGCAGCGGTGGTCGCAGCCGTTCTGGACCTGCACATAGGCGCGGGACCGGGTGCCGAAACCGTCGATCAGGTGGCCCGCCGTTTCGGTGACGGACATGATGTCGTCGACCTGCACGCGCTCGGTCTCTCCGATCAGGTCGGGAACCATCCGCTGCCAGCTTTCGGGCTGCATCTTCTCGGTGTTGCCGAGGACGACGTCGACCTCGTCCATCGCGGCGAAGGTCTCGGGTTCGGTCTGCGCGGCACAGCCGGTGACGATCATCCGCGCGTTCGGGTTGTCGCGGCGCAGGCGGCGGATTTCCTGCCGTGCCTTGCGGACCGCTTCGGCCGTCACCGCGCAGGTGTTCACGATTACGGCGTCATCCACCCCGGCGCGGGCGGCGAGGTCCTTCATCGCCTCGGTCTCGTAGGCGTTCAGGCGACAGCCGAGCGTCGCGAAGACGGGGGCCTTGCGGTCCATCAGAGCGCCTCCAGGAAATCGGCGTCGAGTTCGGCGCGGAAGACGAGCGCGGTCGGGCCGGACATCCAGACGCCGTCCTCGCGCCAGTCGAGCTCCAGCCAGCCGCCGTCCAGCTCCATCCGCACGCGGCGGTCGGTCAGCCCGCGCCGGTGCGCCGCGACGAGCGTGGCGCAAGCGCCCGAACCGCAGGCCAGCGTGATCCCGGTGCCGCGTTCCCAGACCCGCATCCGGATCTCGGCCCGGCCCCGCACTTCGGCGAATTCGACATTGGTGCGCTCGGGGAAGAGCGGGTCGCGTTCGACCCCCGGTCCGCGTGTGGCGGGATCTGTCGCACCCGCATCCTCCACGAAGAAGACGCAATGCGGGTTGCCCATGCCGACGCCGACCGGATCGCCCTCGAGCGGCAGGTGAAGCGTGTCCGCCTCCTGCGCCAGCGGAATCTCTCCCCAGCCGAGGTGCGGCGGCCCCATGTTCACCCACAGCGCCCCGCCCTCGCGCCGCGCCTCCAGCAGACCGCGTGCGGTGCGGATGGTCAGCCGGTCCGACGCCCCGCCCAGCACCAGGTCGGCCACGCAGCGGGTCGCGTTGCCGCAGGCTCCCGCGCGGCTGCCGTCGCTGTTCCAGAAGTCGAGCGCGATGTCCGTATCCGCGCCGTCGCGAATCTCGGCCAGCTGGTCAAAGCCGACGCCCCGGTGCCGATCACCGAGCGCCCGGGCGAGCGCGGGTGTGGTCACGGCGTCCCGGCCGCGTGAATCGATGATCACGAAGTCGTTGCCCAGCCCGTGCATTTTCAGGAAGGCCAGAGTTTTATGAGTCGCCGCGTCGCGCATGGGCGGGCATATAGTCTCTTGTCGTGCGCTTTGAAAGCGCGGCGGATCCGGGTGCCGCAACGGCGCGGCGGCAAAAGCCGGAAAACCGCCAGATTTCCGCTTGACCTCCCATACCGGTGACCTTAGACGGGCGGCCTGAGTGGGCCGTTAGCTCAGTTGGTAGAGCAACTGACTTTTAATCAGTGGGTCGCAGGTTCGAATCCTGCACGGCTCACCACTCTCCCCAAGAAAGATGGTTTCGCGTCGGCGATAATCGTTCGTAAAGTTTGTGGCGCTAGGCATGGCGGCGAACCCGAAACGGGAGCCGCCGATGACAGCACCGCCGGATCAGACCGCCGCCGTGCCTTCCCCAAGTCCGGATTTCCGGGCGATCCTGCTTGACGACAGTGAGTGCGATCGCCGCCACGCCGCCCGGATCTTCGCCCGGATCGGCCTGCCGCTCGACACCGAGGCGGAGGTAGATGGTTTCTTTCGCAGGATCGGCGGTCACCCCTACCGGCTGGCCCTGATCGACCACCATCTCGGGGCGGAGACGGGGCTGGATGTACTCGCTCGCCTTGCAGCGAGGGACGATGCGCCGGAAACGCTCGTGCTCCTGACCGGGGCGGAAGATCCGCGCGTGGCGGAGCAGGCGATGGCGCTTGGCGCGACGTGTCTGGGCAAGGACAGGCTCAGGGTGACGGAGATGGCCGAACTCGTCGCGCGTGCCCGTGGGGAGAACGGCGGATGAGGGCCTTTCACCGCCTGCGCCTGCGCAGCAAGCTGGTCGTTCTCGCGGTGGCCGCGGCTCTGGCGACCGGTGTGGCGACCTCCTTCGCGGCCTATGTGCAGGTGCGCGACGCGGAATTCGCCGCGGCCGAAGCCCGGCTTGAAGCGGCGGCAAAGCTGCATTCGGACCACCTGCGTGGTGCCCTTGCTCTTATCCGCACCGACGCCCAGGCACTGGCGGCGATGCCGCCGGTGCCTGGCATTCTCCGCGCATCGGCCAGCGGCGACGGGGTCGATCCCCTGGACAGATCCACCCTCGATCTCTGGCAGGCGCGGCTGGAACAGATTTTCGCCTCATTCCTGGAGACGCGGCCACATTACACACAGCTCCGCTTTATCGGCATCGCCGACAACTGGCGCGAGCTGGTCCGTGTGAACCGCGGTCCGGACGGACCCCGCGCCGTGCCGGGCGCCGGGCTGCAACAGAAGGGGGCCGAACCGTACCTGCAGAACATTGCGGCGCTGACACGGAGCGAGGCGATGTTCTCGCGCGTGACATACAACCGCGAACACGGCCGTCCGGTCGGCCCGCCGACCCTGCGGCTGATCCATCCCGTGACGGGGCCGGAAGGGCTGTTCGGGGCGATCGTCGTGAATACGGACTTCGCCGATCTGTTGCGCACGGCAGGCTTCGACCCGCGGCCGGGATTCGAGGTGCAGGTGCTGACGGACCGCGGCGATCACATGACCTTCCGCCCCGGCGCGACGGCCACTCTCGCGTTCCATGATGACGAAGGTTGGGCGCCCTCGCCCTTCGCGGCAGCCGCGGCCGGCGCAGGGCAGGCCGCCCTCTCCCGCAGCCACGGCAAGCTCTTCCGCGCGACGCCGATCATCGGCGCCAGGGATGGTGCGCCCTTTGCCCTGACGCTGGTGACAGCGACGACGGTCGAGGCGCTTTACGCCAGCGCCCGCGCCGCGCTGCTGAGAAGCGCTGCGATCTCCGCCCTGCTGATCGCACTGGCCGGAGGCGCCGCTGCGCTGATCGGCGCACACCTTCCCCTGGGACGACTGGCCGCTGCCCTCCGCGCTCACAGCCCCGGCAACGGCCCGTTCGAGGTGCCTTCCGGGGTGGATGACGAAACCCTGACCATCGCCCTCACCTTCGCCGACATGTCCTCTCAGATGCTGCGGCAGACCCTTCGGATCCGCTCGATCTATGCAGGCGTTCCCGACGCCATCGTGACGATCGACGAAGATGGCACGATCGAAGACGTGAATCCGGCAGTGGAGGCGCTCTTCGGCTATGCGCCGGAGGATCTCATCGACGGTCCGCTGGAGGTGCTGATGCCCGACGACATAGCGCCCCATCATGCCCGGTTCGTCCGCGCGGTGAGCAATGTCCGGGACAGCCGCCCCATGACCGCCGCGCGCGACATCTACGGGCGCCGCAAGGACGGCAGCCTCGTCCCGCTGGATATCTCGGTCAGCGGGGTCGAATACGATGGAAAACCTCACTTCATCGGGGTCATGCGCGACATCACCGCCCGCAAGCAGGCGGAAGCTGAACTGGCGGAGCTTCTGGCGGCGCTGGAACGGTCGAACGAGGAACTCGACAAGTTCGCCTATGTCGCCTCGCACGACCTGAAGGCGCCGCTGCGGGTGATAGACAACGCCGCCGGATGGCTGGAGGAGGATCTTGCCGATGTGCTGACGGAAGACACCCGTGAGAGCCTCGACATGCTGCGCGGCCGGGTCCGGCGGATGGAGCGGCTGCTGGATGATCTTTTGGCCCATTCCCGCATCGGCCGCGACGGCGGCGAGGCAACGGTGGTCAGCGGAGCCGAACTGGCCGACACGCTGCGCGGCCTGCTGAACCTGCCGGAGGGGATGCAGCTTCACGTCTCCGACGCCTTCCGCCGGATCGAAGTTCAGACGATGCCAGTCACCACAATCCTGCTGAACCTTTTGAGCAACGCGGTGAAGCATCACGACAGGACGGACGGGAACATCTGGCTCGACGCAGCGGAGGTGGAGCAGGGGCTGGAGCTTTCCGTGGCCGACGACGGCCCGGGCATCGCGCCCGAATACCACGAAAGGATTTTCGAGATGTTCCAGACTCTTCGCCCCCGCGATGAGGTGGATGGCAGTGGGCTGGGCCTCGCCATGGTACGCAAATACGCGGCCATCGCGGGCGGGCGGATCAATGTCACGTCCGACGGCGGGCGCGGCACGCGGTTCACACTTCTCTGGCCGCACGACGGGAGGTCACGTCCCGCGGAGATCGCAGCATGACTGCCTCGACCCAGCTCCGACCGCGCCGGCCGCTCGACATCATCCTTGTGGAAGACGACGACGCCGACGCAAAAGCCGTTCGCCGCGCCCTATCCAAGGCACGGATAGCGAACCCCGTGGTTCGGCTGGTCGACGGGGTCGAGGCGCTGGCCTACCTGCGCGGCGAATCCGGCACGCCACCCCCCAGCTACATCCTGCTGGTGGATCTCAATATGCCGCGAATGAACGGCCTGGAGTTCCTTGCCGAAATGCGCCGCGACCCGCAGCTGCGCGGAGCAGTTGCGTTCCTGCTCACCACTTCGGGCGATCAGGCGGATATCGCCGCCGCCTATGACCGGAACGTGGCAGGCTACGTGCTGAAGGAAAACGCAGGCAACGATTTCCTGAACCTGATCGCCACGCTCGATCACTACTGGCGGATCGTCGAACTCCCCCGGATCGCACCACCCGGAAATTGACGTGACGGCCAGGTGCCCGCCCGGTCGCAGGGGTGGAATTCTCACTTGACGGGGTTCGGCACTTGGCATATCCGACCCGTCGTTTGGCGGAGTAGCTCAGTTGGTTAGAGCAGCGGAATCATAATCCGCGTGTCGGGGGTTCAAGTCCCTCCTCCGCTACCATCACACCCCCCACTTGGAAATCAGGGTTCGAGATGAGGGCGCTCAAGCGCCCCCTTACTTCGATGGGGATACCATCGTCCTTGGGACGAGAGACGATAATCTCCGAGACGAGCCCTCTCACCGCATCCCGTGCCTTGTTGTCGGGCTTGCCATCAGGTGAGGTGAGCGATGCCACGAGGTCGCGAAGGGCGGACGCGTAGCGCGCTGGCGTGGCCGGATCGAAGACGATACCCTCATCAGCTGCGTCCAAGGCCGCAAGTTTGGCTTCCGCGGCACGAAGACTTTTCTTCGCGTCCTGGAGTTTCGCCTCGCCGTCATCGCCATCGAGGACACCGCGTTCGTAGAGATTCAGACGGCGCTCGAACCGATTGCGTGCCTCTGCGACGTCCCGCTCGAGCTTACCCCGATCAGCCCTGCCCGCGTCGGCCAATGCCCTGCGCTCCTGATCGTATGCGGAGATGTATTCCTCGATGTAGGCCGGATGCAGGAGATGGTCGTGGAGGGTCGAAAAGAGATCTTCCTCGATCTGATCCAGGCGAAACTTCCCGGTGTTGTCGCAAGACCCGCTCTCGCGGGAGGTCGAGCACGCGATCCGGATCGCACTGCCCTTGCGGTCATGGATTGCCATACCACCGCCGCAGCAACCGCATTTGAGAAGGCCCGAAAACGGCCGAGCGGGCGTCCGGGTCGACTTACCGGCCGACTTCGCCTGAGACTGGCGCGAGAGCCGCTCTTGGACAGCATCCCAGAGGTCCTCTTCGACGACCCGCAGATGCGGCACCTCTGCGTATTTCCACTCCTCGCGAGGCTTCACGCGGCTGACGCGCTTGCCTGTGACCGGGTCGAGCACCATCCGCACCCGATCCCAGACAAGGACGCCGGCATAGATGGCATTGCGAAGGATGCCATAGCCTCGGTCCGCGCTGCCATTCAGCGTCGAGGCGTTCCACTTGGTGCCCCTCGGAGGCAAGATGCCCTCGGCATTCAGGTCGTGAGCGATTTGCCTGGGAGAAGCGCCCTCAGCATATTCCTGGAAGATCCGCCGGATTACATCGGCTTCATGATCTTCGACTTGGAGCTCGCCCGGCTTTCCAAGGACCGGTGAATAGCCATAGGCCTTCCCTCCGGCACTGAGGCCTTCGCGAATGTTACCCACCATCCCGCGATGAATCTTTTCACGGAGATCCTTGAGGAAGAGCATGCCCATCAGGCCGCGCACCCCAATCTGAGTCTCATTCTGCACGCCCTCGTTCGCGGACACGATCTCGATCTCGCTGAAGCGCAGTAGTTTCGAGACCTGGTGCAGATCGCCAGGGTCTCGGCTGATGCGATCAACACATTCGACCACGACGGCTTCGAAGCTCTTCTGACGGGCTGCGTCGAGAAGCTGCGCGAGGCCGAGGCGACCAATGAGAGTCTCTGAAGTCATGGCGCGGTCTTCGAACACGGCGACCTCGTCATAGCCCTCGCGCTTCAGGTAGCTCCGGCAGAGCTCCACCTGATCTTCAATGGAGCGCTCCGACTGGAGCGCTGTCGAATAACGGGCGTAGATTGCGGCACGGCGATACATGTCTGTTCTCCTGCTGCGTCACGACGGGCGTCGGCACGCGCGATGGTACGGACAAGCTCCAGCATGGCCGGGTCCAGATCGGCCTGGCAAGTATTGCGGAGAGGGGCGTTCATTGAATCACCCCGGGGTGCTTGTCTTGAGTCGCATCGCGCATGGATTCATCTCTCTCCGAGCCTTCGTGACGGGTTTCGAGAGCCGGGTCATTCCGGCTACGGAGGAGGTCGGACGGCCGAAGTGCGGTCAGCCGAAACTTTGACCAGGGTTCGATATCTCCATGGGACCGCGGTCTGGATCGTGGGAAACAGCCCGCGCCGGAGCATGCCGACGCAGGCTTGAGAACGGTCACATGTGCCGGGCTGCCTGCGCGAGATCGCGAAGACGCGCGGCATACCAGCGGAGACCGGCGTCGATGTTGAGACGCTTTCCGATGTCCACAGGCAGTGGGTGGAATTCCTCGGCCTGCAGCGACAGGAGCGTGTCGCAAGCCTCCTCCAGAGCGATCTGCAGCTCCGGAGCAGTCTCGCCGGGCTCGAGGCAGCGCTCGATGGCGCCCCGGAACGCCGGCCCCGGAACCTCCGGAAATCGCCGGAGGAGGTCGTCGAGGCCCGACCCGTGTCGGGCGAGAAAACTGCGCGTCAGCCGATGAGCCGTCGCGCGCGGCACGCCGGTCTTCGGATCGATGGTGATGAGTTCTTGTCTACCCATTCGGGGTCTCCCTGGCATCCGATGGGCTGCCCAATGCAGCCCGGAACCTGTCGGTGCCGTTCTTCAAGACCCCGCCGGCAGGAGGTTCGGCGGGGTTGATCACCCGCGAGGAATTCGCGAGGGATCCGGAGCGACATGCACGGATGTTCCGGTCCGCATTTCGCATGCCGTCGTTCTGTGTTTTCTCTGTCAGGCCGCGGCTTGCGAAGCCGGTCTCGACATGAAGACCGGCTTCGGAAACCGCGGCCTCGCGTCTCGGTGCTATTCCGATAGGCCCGTTTCACGGAAGTACCGCACGACTGCGAGCCGTTCATGGGCCGAGAGTTCGCGGGCGAAGACGACGATACCTGGGGATGTCCACTTCGCCCCCTCCGTGCTCGTGAAGTAGCCGAGGGTGCTCAAGGCTCCTTTCGCGCTTTCGATGATGTCAGTGTCATCGAAGGGCTGCGAGATCTCTGCAACGCTCACCTCCATCGAAACGCCCAAGGCCTCGAAGATCTTCGCGGCGGCGACAAGTGTATGTGGTGGCGCGTCTGGATGTTTGTGCCTGCACCATGCCCCGACTCTCCCGAGATCATACGACAGCTCTGCGCGTATCTGCGTCAATCGTGGATCCCAGTTCATTCCGTCTTCTTCCTGTCGCCGCGTCTCGCCGGAAAGGCGCGGCGGGAGGGAGAGGACGGATGACCATTTCCCTGCCTCAATTGTTCCCGGATCAGGGTTCTCTCACCATGCGAAAGGCGAGAGGTCCAGGAGAGGGGCACCCTTTCCTGGCCGCGCGGGGCGCGAGCAGGATGGGGTGTCGGGGAAGGAGTGCGGAACGACCTTCCCCGACCCGTCGGAGACGCCAGGGGGGTGTGCAGAGGGGGGAGTGGCGAACGATGACCCCTCGCCCGCCGGAGGCGCCTGAGAGGGTCACAGGGAGAGGCGGCGAGCGCTCTCCCTTCGGGGGTGTCCAGAGGGGGCGCAGCGCCCCTTTGGCCGGCGGCGTGTATGAAGCGCGCGCAGCGCGGCGCAATACACATAGTGGGTCCCTATGTGTATCAAGGAACCCGATCTCGGTTCGCCTGAACACCGCCCGCCCGCGCCAGCGGGACCCATTTCCGCTTCACCTGAACCTCGGATGGCGGACAAAATGGAAGGATTTCAATTCGCGCATATCGAAACCTATTCTGCGAAGGGCAGATCGGCCGCCAGTCCGGATCAGTTCTTCGGCAAGCGCAAGAATGGGCAGAAGGCCTGGACGGCACAAGAGATCATCGACGAACTCGAGCGGCTCGAGCACGCGTCCCAGCATGTCATTCCTGGTCGTCCGAGCCCCGAGATCATTCCCGGCGACGTCGACAATTTCGTCGATCTGCGGGAGGCACAAAAAAGGGCGGCGGCCGTCAAGACCACGGTCTCCTATTCACAACCTGACGGCTCGGTCATGCGGCGCGAACGCAAGATCCGTGCCGACACCGCGTCGATTTACGCAAGTGTCGTTTCCTTGCCGGTTCGAACGGAGGAAGCCCTTTCGGATCCGGTGGTGCGTGCTCGCGCGGCGAAGGTTCTCAGAAAGGCGATCAAGCACGACCGCGAACGGATCGAGAAAGCCGGTGGGCGGTTCATGATGGCGGTGGTGCACTGGGACGAAGAATTTCTGCACGCTCACATCATGGCGCTGGACCCCGTGCGCGGTTCGGTGAAGCATCTGCATCCTGGGCATGCCGCGAAGTGCCGGGTTTCCATGGAAGCCGAAGGTCGCAAGCTCTCGAAGGGCCAGGTCAACAAGCTGGGAAACATTGCCTACTGCGACGCCATGCGCGGCTGGCAGGACGAATTCTACGGGGCCGTTTTCAAGGATGCCGGGCTCCTGCGATACGGACCGCGACGTGAGCGCTTGAGCACGCCAGGCTACAAGCGGGCGAAGGAGTCGGCGAGGCTCCGGGCCGAGGACGAGCAACGGCGTGCGGAACTCGAAAATGCGGAGGCGCGCATCATCGACGAACTCGAACGCGCGAAGGTCGTCACCGCGACGGCGGAGCAGAAAGCGGAGGCGATCGACGCAGGCACCGCTGCCGTTCTCGACGAGAAGATCACATACAGGCCTGCGACCTCGGCGAAGTCGGAAGGACTGAAATTCGGCCCGAACGCGCCCTCCGACCCGAAAGACCGCAATCAACTCGCGCGGCGAATTCAGCCGGCCTTCGATGTCGTCGTGAAATTCGCAAAGAAGCTGGCGTCGGTGAACCAGATCAAGACGTCTGCCGACAGAAGGGTGGCCGTTGGTGAATCGATGCTCGAGAAGATTCGAGCGAACCAGGCGCAAGTCGAAGACCGCGAGGTCGAGTTGGATCGGGCCGAAGCCCTTTTCGCCTGGAAATCCCGAGCTCTCGCGAAGGTCGTGAGCTCCATGAGGAACTGGGTTCCGAAACCCGTACAGTTCGTCGTCGACGCGCTCGAAAACGGAGAGGACCCGGTTGCCGAGAAGACGGCCGATGCCTTCCCGGGCGCTTGGAGCATCCCGAAAAATCCGGACCGAAGGGCGCTGCAGCGCGAGCTCGACGATATGACCAATGAGACCCTCTCGAAGTGCTTCTCCGCGACACAGGATGCATATGTGCTGACTGACAGCGACAGCGATGGCGCGCTGCAAGGCACTTTTGCGACAGGCGTCAGGTTGCTTTTCTACGAGGCGAGGCAGCGCGGTCTGGATCTTGAAACCGGACGCCATGATCCGGCGAAGGCTCTGAGCAAGGATCGCGCCCACCTGCACACCGATACGCCGCCGAAGCCGATACGGGTGAAACGCAAGGTTCGGGTTCGCCAACTCGTCCGGTAGGATCACCCGGGGGGCATTATTGGGAGCCGCGACCGGGCGGCGTGTCGCCCGGTCGCCCGCCAAGAGTCCGCCAGCAGGTTTCTGACCGCAGATCAGCGCAGACATCCTGAGCGATGTTATTCGGCCGCGATGGGCTCGGGATCGTCGTGCTTCTTCTCGCCAGGCGTGTCGTTGGGAAACATGTCCAGCTGGGTGTCGTCCTTGGTCACCGGCGGCGTGTCGTCGGCATCATCGGTCAGGTGCTCGGTCGTGCGAGGCGCCTTCGGTCGCTTCACCCGGCTGACGACGTCTTTCTCGCGCTCCATCAGACGCCCGTCGAGGCGCGCGATCTCAAGCTGCGCGTCGTGCAGAGCGGCCTGGGCTTCCTCGAGCCTCTTTTCCAGGTCTTGGACCCGCATCTCCGCGTCGTCCCGCTCGTCTTCGACCAGCGCGCAGTTCGCGAGGGCCTCGTCGACTTCGCCCTTCAGGCGCTCGAGTTCAGCAGCATGCGCCCGACGGTCCGATGCTGCGATCTCGTCGGCGAGCTCCCAGGACATCTGCCACATCGCGGCCGCGGCATCGCGAAAATCCTCGGGCATCTCAGGGGCGACCCGCGCCGCCTGTTCCTTCGCCGCGATCTCCGCAGTGATCTGCTTCACCTTCGGCGAGATGTCCCGAAACGATCCGCCACCGAGAATGTCGCGCACCGCCTGGTTCGTGACCGGCTTGCCGTCGGCGGTCAGCTGTTGGATTGCGTCGCGGATCTGCTTCTCCAGCGACGTGTTGTTTTTCCTCTGGGCCATGTCCGGCTCCCATTCTTGGTAATGGTAAGCGCCGGTAATACCGTTACCTCGCGCTACCGCCCCGACGGGGTGGTGCTGAGGAAATGGATCTTTTCTACTTAGGCAAAAAATCTTAAGGACGAAAAGCCGAAGAAAAATCTACGCGCCGACGGCGCCGGCAGCGCGGGTCCCGAGATTGGCAAGATCCGCGCCCGTCGAAGCCGCCCCGTCGTGCAGACGGCGATACTCCGGGTCGGTCAACGCGACGCTGACCGACACCGTCCCAGCCCCATCAATCGACAGGAGACCGGCATCGAAGAGGCGGTGGATGTCGGCGCGCAGGATCATGCCGTTCGCCGGATCATCCGACCCGCCGGGTGCGCGCGGAGCCAGATGCGCGGCATCCAGGACCTCCGGGATCGCACAGCCGGTGATCGCGCATTTCAGGCCATCACGCTCCGCAACCTTCCGTCTGAATTCCTGCTGGTCAGGGCGGGTCTCACGAAGTGCCCATTTCCGGATCCGCTCATTCTCTTGGGAAGTGCGGGTGTCGCATGAATTCCTTGTGCCGTCGGGCCGCTCAAGATGGAGGCGATACTCGTAGGTCGAAATCTGCTCGAAGATCACGACGTCACCCACCTGCGCATCTTCCATGATGCGCCGAATGAACTCGCCACGGTCACGCAGGAATGTCCTGGGCTTTCCGGTCCGACTATCCGTCGGGAGATCGGCTTCAGTAGTCAGAGTGCCGTAGTGAAGGGTGAGAGTCCGGGCCGCAACATCTCGCTTCGACGATCCGCCAACGACGTCGGGCGGCAGATGATGGCGGAACGGCGTGATCGTGATCCTCGTGGCGTTCATGGCCTCCCGCGTCAGTGGCGCGCTGCGATATTCGATGCTCATCTATTTTTTCCAGGAGGAGTTATTCGCGCATGACTTTTTCCATCATGTACGAATGGTAAGAACACATCCCGGAGTCATAATCGAAATCATCCGGGCTGAACGTGTCGCCGCACATGGAGCATGTCAGGTCCGCACCGGGGCAAAGAACGCATCCCTCGTCGAGCACCCAGCTCTCACGAGAGCACTCGGGACATGTAGTGACGGGAGGCTCCCCGCCGTCGGTTCCTGCGATGTAGGCGTCGCCAGCGGTCGCTTCGGCGAGCGCCGCTTCGAAGACATCCTCCCGATCAAGGGCTTCGCCGCATTCGGCGCAGTCCATATCCATTGCGTCGAAGCTGTCGTTCTCGGGATCAATCTGGCGAACCAGCGATGAGCCGCAGCTCGAGCAACGCACTTCCTCGAGAGCGTCGGCGAGAGCATCGAACCCCCAGTCCATCTTTTCGAAGGACTCGGAGCACCTTGCCTGCTGCTGGTCGAAGACCTCCTTGTTTTCCAGCAGAGCTTTCCAGACGCCGTCCTGAAAGAGATGAGCGGGCTCCTCTTGCAGGTGATCCACCAGCAACTGCTCAATGACCGGCATGGCGGAAGCCAAGGCCTCCTTCGCGATCGCCGGCTTCACCGTCATGAACAGATGTTCGACATCATTCCGGATCCGCGCCAAGTCCTTCAACTTGGACCAGTCGAGGTTGAGGCCGAGCTCCTTGAAGCGATCTTCGATCTGCTGGCGGTCCACGGTGTTTCGGTTCGGCTTGCGCGGCACCATGATAACCTCGCCGTCGATCTTGCGAGGAACAAGGTCCTTGTAGATCAGTGAGCCGTCGGAATTCGGCGGGGACTCGTTCCACAGCACCTGCTTGCAGAGCAAAAGAACCCCAGCATAGAGATTCCGGATCGCGGAGAGAACCCGACGATCATCTCCGGTCTGATAGTCCTCGACGCCCAGTTCGATGGAGAGCACAGCGTTCTCCAGGAGCTCCTTCATGTCTCGGCCTTCCTCCTGCGCCTTCGCTTCGCTTGCGGGGCGGCGGCGCGGGATTCGCGGATGCGGGTGAGGAGGGCTTCGGCGGGTTCGTCCTCGGGGTTCTGCGGGACGAGTTCTCCGCGGAAGGCCTTGGCCAGCAGGCGCTCGTCGAGCCGGTCGAGGAGATGGGTGGCGCGGCTGGCCTCCTCGGTCATCCGGTCGATGCGGGCGAAGGCGGCTTCGATGTGCCGCACCAGCGTTTCTTGGTGCTCCGGCGGCGGGACCGGGACCGGCGAGGCATTCAGGGCCTTCTGGTTGATCTTGGGCAGCACGGAGCGCCCCTCGTGCTCGGCGGTGAACCAGGCGAAGTCCTCGGAGATCAGCCAGCGATGGAGGAAGTGGACATCGAGTTCCGGGCCGCACTCGACCGGATACATGTCGGCGCTGCAAGCTCCGTCGAAGTCCACGATCACGGCCTTGCGTAGATAGGGTCGGATCTTTGAGTAGATGATCTGGCCCGCGAAGAACTTGTGCTTGCCGCTCTTCACGCCATCTTCCGCAATCGCGTTATACGGCAGTAGGCGGCCGGTTCCGGCTTCGATGTTGTCGGGTGCAACGTGTGGGAGGTCTGGCATCTCCGATGGCGGCCTGAGGTTGGAACGGATGGCAGCAACATCCTCGAAACGCGCCCAACGCCACCCATCCGGCAGGTCCCAGCACCGCCCGTTGAACATGGGTGTGTTGACGGGTTCGAGCCCAAGCAGTTCGCCTCGGAAGGCCTCAGACAGGATCGCCTGCTTGGCGCGGGTGGTGAGTTTGGTGGTGCGGGCAAGGTGGTCGCGCGCGGCGGCCGAGCGCGCCGAGAACCGGTCCAGCTTCGCCACGATCCGCCGCTGCTCGGGGAGTGGCGGGATGGGAATGCGTGTCTTGTTCAGGCCAGTCTGGTTCAACTTCGGTAGCAGTGTGCGTCCTTGATGCTCCATTGCTTCGTCGCGGAAGTCTTCGGACAGGAGCCACGCAAGCAGGTATTTCCGATCAATCGCTTCCGTTGGCGTCAACGGATACATGTCGGCGCTACACACCCCGTCGAAATCGACAAGAGCCGACTTCCGGAGGTATGGGCGGATTTTTGAGAAGACAATTTGCCCCGGAAAAAAGCGTTGCTTTGCGCTGATCACTTCGTCTTCGGCGACAGTCTGAAACTCAAGAAGTCGCCCTGTCTTCGGCTCAATATGGTTGGGCGCAATGTGCGGAAGCTCAGGCACTTCATCGGGCTGAACAAGGTTCTGAGAAATATCGACAGTCTCGGAGAATTTGGCCCATGCCCAAGATGTAGGAACAGTCCAGATCGCACTCATTCCGCCGCCACCGCTGCCGGGGCTGCGTCCTCTTCTTCGTCTTCCAGTTCCAGCACCAGCGCCTCGATCTCGCGCGTGGCTTCGCGCAGATGACCGAGTATGGCTGCCGTAATGTCGTCGGGATCGGTTAGGCCGTCCTCGGCCTCTTCCTCACCATCGCGCAGCCAGGAGATGTCGAGATTGTCGCCACGCTTCTCGATGTCATCGCGGGTGAACCGGCGGAAGCGGCCTTCATCGCCCTGATCCTGCCGCTCGTCACCGCCATGGGGATCGTCGCCGTAGGCCGCCTCGAAGTCGGCGAAGTCCTCTGCCCGCAGGGGCCTCGTCTTGCCGTAGGACGGCGCGCCCGCGCGCATGTCGTAGACCCAGACGGCCTCGGTCCCGCCGCTCTCGGCCTTGTCCGCGTTGCGGGTGAAGAAGATGACGTTGGTCTTGACCCCCTGGGCGTAGAAGATGCCGGTGGGCAGGCGCAGGATGGTGTGCAGGTCGCACCAGTTCATCAGCATCTGCCGCAGGGCACGGCCGGTGCCATCCTCGAAGAGCACGTTGTCGGGCACCACGACGGCGGCACGGCCACCGGGGGCGAGGCCCCGGATGATGTGCTCGACGAAGGCCAGCTGCTTGTTCGAGGTTCCGGCGGTGGTCGAGAAATCGCCCCGCTGCGGCCGCCCGCCGCCCTTCTTGGTGCCGAAGGGCGGGTTGGACAGGATGAGGTCGGCCTTGGGCAGGCCCGCGCCCTCGTCCGTCAGCGTGTCCATGGACTGCGCGTCGCCCTCGATGCCGTGGAGCATGATGTTCATCAGGCAGAGGCGGTGCGTGTCGGGGACGAGCTCAGCGAGGGAGTAGCAGTCGCGGATCTGCTTCTCTGCGGCGCCCTCGGGAAGCCCGTATAGCTCGTTGTTCTCCTCGTAGATGCGGCGGTGCGCGGCGACGATGAAACCGCCTGTGCCGGCCGCCGGATCCTGGATGCGCTCTCCCAGCTGCGGCTTGGTCAGGCGGATGATGCTGTCTATCAGGGGGCGCGGGGTGAAGTATTGCCCGGCGCCGGACTTCTTGTCCTCAGCGTTTTTTTGGAGGAGGCCCTCGTAGAGATCCCCCAGGCCTTCCTCACGTGCATCGAACCAGTCGAGGTCCTCGATGGCGGTGGTGAGGCTCTTTAGGTTGGCGGGCTTGCGAAGCCGGGTCTGGGCGTTCTCGAAGATGGCGAGGACGAGCGGGTCCTTGGCGGCCTTGGGCTTGCCCTCGGCGTCGCGCTCATCCGGGTCGCCGAGTGAGGTCAGGAGGTGCTTGTAGTGGGTAAGCTGGTCGAGCCCCTCGCGCTTTGCCAGCGTTTCCCAACGGTATTCCTCGGGGATGCGACGCTCCTGCCCGGTCTCGGCCATCATCTTGAGGAAGAGGAGGAAGGTCAACTCGGTGACGTATTCAGAATAGGTCACGCCGTCGTCGCGGAGGACGTCACAAAGTTTCCAGAGCTTGGCAACGATGTCCTGCGTGGCGCTCATGCGGCGGGCTCCCATGTTTCGGTTCTTATCTCTTCGAGGATGGCGTCGAGCTCGCCCCCGAAAATCTTGTTGAGGCGTCTGTAGCCGCCCTGCTGTGCAAAGGGCGGGTCATCGAAGGCCTGACGATCGATGACGACCTGGCTCTTCATCTCGTCTCCGATCCGATCGAGCCAGCGTCGTTGGACATCGTCGAGATCGTGAGTCGATGCAACCTTCCTGACGGCCGCGTCGACCCGGTCGGCATAGGGGACCAGGGGGTCGCCCAAGGCAGCCTGGCGGATGAAACCAATGATTGAGGCGGCGATGTCCTCGTTCGTGCGATCCCGCCAGGCGGTGCGCAGGGCGCTCTCGGTGAAATGGCGCGCATCGAGGGCGAGGCGCAACTCGCGCAGGCTCTCGCGGGTCAGGTCTCGGGGACGCATGACGACGAGGTTGAGGGCGTCAATCTTGTTGGCATTGTTGCGCACGAAGGTCTGGAAAGCGTCGATGAAGTCGGCCGGGCGGACACCCTCGCCATAGCCGCGCGTGACACCGGTGACGGTGTCGTCGCCGGTGTAGATGGGGATGATGGGCGGGGCCCCAATTTCACCCTTGAAGTCTAAGAATTGACCCAGCCCTGGGCGAGCCTGCGTCCATTGACGGACCTCGGGCGCGGGGCCGTTCCGGAAGCGATCAAGTGTTTCCTCGGGAGTCTCGCCGGCCTGGGCGGTATATTGCTCCCGGATCTCTGCAGTCATACGCCGGACCTTGCGGGACAGCTTGACGATGATCTGGTCGAGAATTTCCTCCCGGTGCGAGGGATCATCGGCTTTCTCGAAACCATCGAAGAGGGTTTCGAACGACACCTTCGGATCGACGACGACCGGTCGCATTTCAGTCATGGCCTGCAGGCTCGGGTAAAGATCCACCGCATCGTAGATCTGAAAGGCCTCCTTGCCGATCTCATCGCACTTGCGGGTCGCCCGGCCGATCATCTGGTCATAGAGGATCCGGGAGTTCACGCGGCGAAGGAACACCAGGTTGGTGATCGACGGGACATCGATGCCTGTTGTCAGCAGGTCGACCGTCACGGCGATCCTGGGGGCGGCCTCGTTCTTGTATTTCAGGATCAGCTTGCCGGGCTTGTCGACCGACCCGGTGATCTTCTGGATCATGTCATCGCGGATCTCGAGGCCCTCGTCCCTGTAGGCCTGTCGCAGATACTGAACGACTTCGTCGGCGTGATCATCGGAGGTGGCGAAGACCAGTGTCTTTCCGGCATCGGGCGACATGATGTCGACCCGGCGGGCGATTTCGGCCGCGATCACCTGGTTGAACTTCGGCGCACGGACGCGCCGGTTGAAGTGTTCGACGGTGAAGTTCAGCTGATCAGGGAGTGTCGCGGTGTCAATCTCGCCCGTGCGCGGGTCGAGCACATCGATGGTCTCTCCCGCCTCGATCGTGATGCCCGCCTCGCTGAGCGCCGTCTTGATCAGGTGGGGCGGATCGTGATCGATCAGCCAACCGTCGATGACAGCCTCACGGTAGCTGTAACGGTAGATCGGATCGCCGAAGATCTGCGCCGTGTGCAAGGCCGGCGTCGCCGTGAGGCCGACCTTCACGGCGTCGAAATACTCGACCACCCGGCGATACTTCGAGACGTAGTCGTTCTGATCCCGGAAGGTCGATTCCGCCTCGCTCATCTCGCGGTCGAGCAGGTAGCCTCGGTGGCACTCGTCAATCAGGATCAGGTCGTATTGGTCGACCGGGGGCCTCTCCCCGGGCTCTCGCTCGAGCACACGCTTCACGAGGCTCTGGACGGTGCAGATGTGGATCTTTGCGTCCCGGTCGATGACCTGGTCCTCCAGCCCTCGGAGCCCGAAGATTTCGGCGAAGGTCTTGGCACCGACCATGCGTGTCGTCTCGAAGGCACTCTCCGCCTGCTCGCCGAGGGCACTGCGATCGACGACGAAGCAGACGCGCAGGAACCTCTTCGCCTCCAGGAGGCGGTAGATCATGGCGATGGCCAGCTTCGTCTTGCCGGTGCCTGTGGCCACTGCGATGAGCATTTCCCGCTTGCCCTCGGAGACACCCTTCTCGACGGCCTTTATCGCCTTCTTCTGATAGGGGCGCAGGTCGAAACCGAAATTGAAGGGCTTGTCCTCCAGTTCCTTCTCCGCGGCACGACGATCGACCTCGAGTCGCTCAACGAGGCCCTTGGGTGTGAACCATCCTTCCAAGGCTCGCGAGGCGTTCGTCGCGTCGCGCGTATCGCGGAACCAGATCCCGCTCTGCGTCGCCATCGCTGGATAGAAGCTCCGTCCGTTGGTGGCGAAGATGAAGGGGGCCTTGTGGCCATCCCACGGACCGCCCGCGAGGTCGAAACTCTCATGCGGTTGGATATCCTGCGAATATCGTGTCGCCTGGACATCGACGGCCGACATCACGTTCTTGCGCTTGCGCTTCGCCTCCACGACACCGACGAGGGTCCGGCCGGCGAAGAGCGCGTAGTCCGCCGGGCCCGACGATGTCGGCCATTCGGCGATGGCCATGTTTCGGTTCTTCTCCGGCCGCGTGCCTTCGGAATGGCGCAGGTTCGCGCTGTCCACCTCCCACCCGGCTTGGCGGAGCTGCTCGTCGACAAGAAGGCGTGTATCAGCTTCGTCGAAGTCCATGTCCCGGGCCGAGTCGAAGGCGGCCTTGATGAACATCTGCACCTTCTCGCGCTCGACGGGTCTCGCAGCCCGTCGTTCGGCATCCTCGGCCAGTTCCTCGTAGATTGCGCGCTCTTCCTCGGCGAGACGGGCCCGATCCTCGGCATTCAGGGCGGCGCTTCTCGCACTCTCCACCTCGTCGGCGAGCCGGGCGGCTTCTGCAGACCTCTTCTCGAGTTCTGATCTGAGCGCCGCCACCTGCTCCTTGAGGTCAGGCGCATCGTCCTCTGCCAGCCTCGGCGGAGTGAAGGGAATGGTCAGTCGAGGTTGTCGTGTCGCCGAGGCGTGGAGCCAGACGCCGAGACGATGGCACAGTTTGAGCGCCTCGAAGGCCCTCCGGCGTTCGCCCTCGTGACCGGGCACGGCTGCGTTGCCGTCGATACGCAGACGGTGCAGAATGTCGAGTATCTCCGCTGGCACCAGATCGTCCCGCCGGATGTTTCGAAGCACCTCGGAGAACGTGTCGTCGCTGGAGATGTCCGCGCCGGCATTTTCGGCGACGACCCGGGCCATGCGCTCGGCGAATTGCCGGGTCTTGATCAAGGCCGTATTCGCATCGTCGGCGAAGTATTTCTCGGCGTGCGATGCCAGAACTGCCAGCGGGCGATCTATTCCCTTCAGGTGATCGAAATTCTGGCTGGTCATTCCGGGCGATTGCTTGGGTGGTGGATGTCCGATCAGAATTTCTGGTCTTGTCACGCAATGCAATAGATCGCGCAGCATTCCCTCGCCCACTCGGAGAAAAAGACCCAATCATCGGTTGTTTGCCGGCGGTTTCGCGGGTTCGTCGGACGGTCGGGCGCGGGTGGGGTTTACCGGGAAAAGGGGCCATGTGGCCTGGAGACCGGCTCCAGGCCTTGGCCTGTGGCAGGGCTTACGCCCTTGGAGCGGGCACGGACCTGTCCGGCCGACTGTCACGTCGACCGGGACGCCTTGTGCAAGCCCAACGCGTACCACTTCGTGCGCGACAGGCCGGCCAGCGTCCATGGTTTTTCCCGTGATGCTGAATTCTGGGCGAGCCACTCCTCCCGCGATGCTGCGCCCGCCTCCAGGCGCCGCGCTCTCTCGCGCGATGCCTTGCGACGGGCGCGCTCCTCTTTGGAAAAGACCTGCTCGAGCCCCAGCACCCGAGCAGTCTCGTCGGGAACCTCCAGCAGTTCGGCTATCCTCGCACCGGAATAGTGAAGTCGTCCATCGAGGGCCGGCGTTGACGAACAGGCTTTCTGTGCCTGGCTCTCGGCACTCTTTATGATCCCGGCCACTTCTCGCTCGGAAAGATCCGGTGTGGCGGTTGCGGCGATCTTGGTGATTTTCCTCTCGATCTCGGAGACCCGGTCCGTGTGCGTGAGGCAGGTTACGACAAGGTGAAGATAGGTATTCCGCTTGCCCTCCGGCACACGCCCTCCCCATTGGCCCACAATCTTGTCAAGATCGCGCGCGATCATCGCGAAGCGCCGGCCGGGAGCGAGACCGCGTGACTGACCTGATGATATTTGGCCGGCTGCCTTGCTTTTCCTTTCGGAGAGTTGGCGACGCGTCGGCCGGCCAGCAGCGGTGAAGATCCTGTCAGCAAGATCGTCGAACCTGTATCGTCGGAGCGTTCCGTCGATCGTCCGTACCTCCTCGCCCGCCCTTAGGTTGATCGTGCCCGGGACGCGGAAAACTCTCGATACGTCGCTGCAAGCGCTGTCCGCGCCCATGTGCCGGAACAGGCCGATGAGACAGCTGACGCAGCTGCTCCATCGCGGTCGCGCCGTTTTGGGAAGTGGATCGATCAGCCAGATCGCAGCAAGTCCCCGCCCCGTGAAAGTCAGGACTGATGGGCGGGGCAGGCTCTTTTCTTCAAGCTCGGAATGAAGTCGCTCGGCCCAGTGCTCGTAGGTCTGGTTGCTGCCGGGAAGGCGGTGGACATCGAGATCCAGGTAGAGGGCGTTGATCTGCGCCAGGCGATCAGCCCTCCGAGGGCCATGAAATCTATTGAGCGTCAGATAGGTGCTCTCGTCGAGCAAGGACTCCACGATGATTGGTGCAGTTTCGACAGAGTACGTGCGCGTAAGCGCCTCGTCCCGGCTCCTGATAATGGTGAAGCATACCTTGCCGACGCTCTCTGTCGGATGGAGCAACCGGACGTAGTCGACGGCTGATAGATGGGCAGCTGCAGGTGAATTTCGGTCGGACGAGAGCGATGAGTGTTCCATCGCAAGGAACTGGTTCCCTGCGAGTCACCACGGAAATCTGATGCGAACGGCTCAGCTGCACTAATTTCGTGACGGATCGGATGCTGGTTCCGGCCGCGAGGCATGGCGGGGCGCTGGTGGCTGGGCTCGTGGCCCGAGGGCCTGGTTGCGCAGGACTCGGATGACTTTGCCGAAATGTCCGTCGCAGAGAGTGATCTCTTCTCGCCGTAACAGCTATTCTACGACGACATCTTCGCGGGCCGGGTTGCGGACAGCTACGCCTGCATGCTGGGACCGGGCCATCGCGCGCGACCTCTACGGCGCCCGGCCTTCAAATACCTATCGAGCCGCCTCAAATAGCTGACGTTATCGACGCCATGCGCCTCCTTGGCAGATTCACGTATGGAGGGGACAAGGAAACCCAGTTACCTCCGAGACAACTGGTAGTCGACCCCGGTCATCCGAGCCCGCCAAGTCAGCATTTCCCGGCTGACCAGATACTGGTCGCACGCCACTTCATCCGGAATCCCTTGGGTTCGGATCGAGAGGAGCGCAGGTCGAGGCAACAACAAGGTGCCGGCAAGCCAGTCAGCTTCATCTTCCTGGTCCTGATCGAAGTTTCCCGGGACCAAGGAGCCATCTTCCATCAGGAAGGCCTGAGCGAGTTCGTGCCCCAGGATGATGTGCGACAGCTCGTGCATGATCACGTTGTTTCTGCGGCCCGGCGAAGAGACCGGCTTGTAGACAACGAGGTTCGAAGCTCCCATGCGCATCGTCAACGCAGCCCAAGAGTCATCCGCCTCGTTGGTCAGAACCGAGAGGTTCTCTGCGTCAAGATCTTCGACGTCTTTGACCGACCACACGGTGATGCCCAAATGGTCCGCCAAGCGATCGGCTGACAGCGGCCCGGAAGCATGTACCCCAAGCTGTTTGCGATACTCGACCGATCGCCGCTCGCACTGCGACTTGAACCCTCGCCGAAACGCCACTTAATGTCCTCTCGCGTTGACCTTCGCGAACTGGTCGGCCGCTTTCTCAATCAGCGTCGCCAGAGATTGGGCCGTCCGTGGGGGGAGAGCCTTCTTGTTCTTGAAGGCAATCTGAAGGTTGCCGACCCCGGTGAATTTCGATGCGTCCTCTTCCAGCCAGGCGCACACCTTCTCGAGTGTCGCGACATCCGGGACATGGCCATTTTCTATGCGGGAAAGTGTTGAAGGGCTAATCCCGATCTCTCTGGCTGCCGCGCGAACGCCCATGTTGCCCCTGCGTCGCGCCAGAAGACTGCCTATGTCCCCAAGCTCCATGTTGACCTCCTGAGTGTTGCATGCACGACAATTAGTGTTTCACAGACTGGACAGAGGGGCGAGCTGCAGCTACTGTCCAGTATGTGAAACACGTATACTCACCTAAGAGACGGTTGAATCACGTCGGGGTGGACCAGTCAACATTGACGATTCGGCAAGAGAGGCGAGCATGAACCAACTTCCGAAGCACCCCTTCATCCCGCTCGACTCACTGGGCGAGCGTTTGCTGGCCGCCGTGGCGATCAAGCTGGAACTCCCCCCGAGCCAACATCTTCTGATTACCCAACGAAAGCAGGCCCTCGAGAAGCACCTTGAGCGGGATGGTAGCCCACTCAAGGATCTCATCCGGATCTTCTACCAGCAGGGCTCGGTGGCGATTGGGGCGACCATCAAAGCCAAGCATCGCAATGTCGGCTTCGACATCGACATCATCGTGGAGCTGCTGCTGAATGACATCAGGCCCTCCGAGGCGCTCGATCTACTCTACGAGGCGATCCGCGGCGAACCGGGCTCTCGCTACCATGACTGCACGACGAGGCAGACCCGATGCGTCACGGTTCACTACGCGGACGGGATGCACATCGACCTCTCCCCCTCGGTCTTGCTCGAAGCAGGCGACCCCCGCCGGAGCCACATCTTCCACTCCAAACCAGAGGATCCTCGGTCCAGCGATTACTTCGTGCTCATGAACAGCTTCGCATTTGCTGAGCACTACAACGCGCTTTGCCCCGTCGACCAGACTTTTGCGGAGGCATATGCGAAGAGGGTCATGGCTGCGGATCAAGCATTCGAGGTAATCGCAAAAGATGCCGATTCCGTCCCCGTTCCAGAGCATTCGTCTGAAGTAGGCGGCAAGTCTGCCGTCACTGTTGGATTGCAGCTACTGAAGCGCAATCGGGATATCCGCTGGATCCCACGTAAAAGGAAGCGGATGCCCGCCTCCGTGATGTTCAGTTGTCTGACCGTAGAAGTGGCCGAAGCTGGACGCACGATCGGCGAAAACCTGCGTGTCACCGCCACCCACATTCTCAATCGCCTCCTTTCTGCAAAACGCACGGGTGAGCTGATCGTCGTGGAGAACCCGCGCTGCAGTGGGGAATTCTTCACGGATCGTTGGCCCGAAAACCGCCACGACCAGGACCTCCTGATCGATGACATGAAGCTTTTCCTTCGGCAGCTCGAAGTGGTTCTCGACGAAAGCCGCTCGCTCAAGGATCGGACCGCAGCCCTTGAGGCGATGTTCGGGGAAACGATTGCCCGGGACGTCGTGAAGGACTTCGCGGAAGAAGCTGGCGGACTTGTTCGGAGCGGAAAGCACTCTCTTGGGGCAGCGGGCGGCATTCTCGCGGCGCCCGCGTCAGCGAAGGCCAAGCCGGCGGCAAGGACGAACACCTTCTTCGGCTCCAAGCGTCCCCTCCGCTTCCAGACCGGGATTATCGCAACGTCGCTCTCGGCCCAGACCAAGGGTATGGCCCGCAGGTGGCCCCAGTTTCGGGCCACGCTCGGGATGGAGCCTCAGTCACTGGTCTGGTTCGGAGATCTGAAGGGGCTGGAACGCAGCTTCCACATCAGTGTCGAATACGGGCTGCCTCGTCCGGGCGACACAGCCATGTCCCGATTCATGCCCGTCGTCCGGGTGCTGCGCCCTTCGCTGGTTCTCAACTTCGATGCGATCGAAGAGGCGCCCATTCCCCATGTCTACTTCGAGGGGCCAGACATCCGCCTGTCGCCTCTTTGCCTGTTCGATCCCAAGGCGGGCGAGTGGGATCGCACCATGTTGATCGCAGACACCACCATACCGTGGGCGGCCCGTTGGCTGGCCTGCTACGAGGTCTGGGAAGCAACGGGACGGTGGGTCGGCGGCGGTCGTCACGCGGAGGGGGGAGAACAAGACAATGCCGCCTGACGCCTCCTACGACCATACAGTCCCACGTCGTTCCGATGGAGCCAGACAGACACTCCGGCCAGTTCAGCCGTGGCCGGAGGGAAAACCCTTCAAGATCCTCTCGATCGACGGTGGTGGCATTCTCGGCCTTCTCCCATGTCTTATGTTGGCCGAGATCGAAAGCCGGTTTCTCGATGGTGAACCCATCGGTCAGCACTTCGACATGATCGTGGGGACATCAACGGGAGGGATTATCGCCTTGGGGCTGGCACAGGGGAAATCTGCCAAGGAGATCTCCAAGCTCTACACTGAACGCGGTGAACGCATCTTTCCTGGGAACAAGCTGACTCGTCGGCTCCGTAATCTCGGTCGGTGGTTCGTGAATCCTTACGACCGGCGTCGGCTCGAGAACGAGTTGCGTCGCGAGTTCGGGGACGCGCTCCTTGGGTCTGTGAAGGTGCCGACGTGCATTCCTTCCTTCGAGGGGCGATACGGCGAGCCCTACATCTTCAAGACACCACACCATCCAGACTACAAGAGGGACCAGTTCGAAAAGCTCGTCCACGTCGGGCTCTCCACCGCGGCAGCGCCGACCTACTTCTCAGCGATCGAGCGAGACGGCTACGTCTTCTCTGATGGCGGAATTTGGGCGAACAACCCGGCGATGGTCGGTGTTGTCGACGCTACGGCCTGTTTCGATATTGAACGGACACAGATCAGGCTTCTGAGCCTCGGATGTGGCCAGGACACCTATCAAATGCGGTGGTGGCATCGTTTTGGTGGCCAGCTTGTCTGGGCCCATCAGTTCTATCTCTCCGCGATGCGCGCTCAGTCACACAATGCACTCGGCCAAGCTGGCCTTCTCATCGGCCGTGAGCACCTCGTGCGACTTGACGCACCAGAAGTGTCAAAGCGTGTTGCCATGGATGATGTTGCACGTGCTGTAGCCGAAATGCCCCCGATCGCCCGTGCGCTGGTCGAGGCGGCGGGACATCGCGTAGAGAGCATGTTTCTTGCGCAAGCAGTTCCTTAGATCCGATGAAGGTTAATTCGGGAGTCTTAATCGGTGCCCGAAATTGTCACCTCTGTGCTCACGAGAAGCTGGCCGAGCAGTTCGTGCACTCGGAGCGAATGCCAGCTCTTAAAGGAGTTGCGGTGCAGCTTGAGAGCGCGCCCGGACAGGTAACGGTCGGTTCGCGTACAGCGTGATAAGAGTTGGCCGGCCATTCTCAAGATCTCAGGCAATCGCCAGCTATTAGAGCATGGGTCCAAACAGCTGCATGAAGGCGGCACGGTGTTGCACCCACGTCTGGTTCGCGAACACACCACACAGCTGCTCACGAAGGACCTCCGCTGATTTTTGCGTTCTGCGCTCGAGATAGTCGATGAGCTCCTGGGTGATGCGCTTTGCTGCCCGGCGCTGTGGGCTGCCCGTCAACGCCGGATCGTGGCCACGCATAATCGTGGCAATCCTGATCTGATTGTCGTGGCACCGTCTCCGCAGCTCAGTCTCAAACGCCCCAACGTCGGCCGCGATATGATCTACAAGGCCGACCTCGGGGGTGAAGGGCAAAAAGAGGATGTCCCCTTCCTGGCGCTGATACTTCGCCAGCTGCGCATGATTTTGGTTCTGACGCCAGCTCGCGAGCGTCTCGGTCGCGACGTCGTCGTCAAGGACCGCTTTTTGGACGACCCTGTTCGGCAGCACTGACCGATTGCGCTCGAGGAATGCCACGACTGCGTCGAATGGCCCAACTGGCACGATCTTGGTGCTTGGCCTGGCAGTCGGGTCAGGCACACGCTCGTCAGCAAATTTCTCGAAGAAAGCGGTCGCCATATCCCGAGCGAAAAGGTCTTCGACGTATAGCATGACGTCGGGCAGCGTCTCCTCGTTCGAAGCGATATTGCCGATCGCGTAGGTTGGAAAACAACCGACGACGGTCTGGATCTCCCCGTCATCCTGCTTATCAAGGTAGATTATGCGGCGCCTGTCGATCGACTTCAGCAAGGTTACCGAATGTGTTGAGAAGATCACCGTCAGCGACTTCTCCGCCGCCTGCTCCTGTAGGTAGTCAAGCAGATTCACCTGTGCGCGTGGATGGAGCGCCATTTCCAACTCGTCCACGATGATCATACTGTCGTCTTGGACGTCCCCAAGAAGACGGAGCAGCTTGAGCACGCACAGCTCGCCCAGGCTGAAGTGCTTCTCGGAGTGGTAGGTGTAGGGCGCTGCCCCCAACGCAAGAACAAACGCGTCGTTGCCAGCTCCGCGTGTCAGATTGATTGTGCGAAGCCTCATAAACTTATCGGTTTCGAAGATGGCATTGGCAGCGTGGATGATCGCTGGGTTGGCCGCACGGATGTTGCGGGTGTCGAAGTCCTCCGGTCGGGGGGTGATGCGGTCCGCAGTCGCTCCGACATATATGACCGATGGGTATCCAAGCTCGTCGAAGAGGTGCGAATTGCCGCGCGGTCGCGGTGTCCAGCGCTCTCCTCTATATGCGTATTCGACCGTTTCGCCGTCGATCTCGTATGTCACGGTCCCATGGCTGTGGTTGTCCAATCGCTCCGAACGGAGCGACGATGGGAAGTGGGTCGGGAAGGCGTTCGCCTGTCCGATCCGGCGTAGGCAGGCGAGCAGCGTAGTTTTCCCGGCCCCGTTACCGGCCGTCAAGAGCCAGACGCCCGGATCCGGGATCTCAAAGCGCAGTCGGTTGATGTTGCGCAGGTTTCGGATTTCAAGTGCAGCAGCCATAGGCCATAGAAGCGGAATGTTTGGCAATAGTCGATATGCTGTGGCGACCTCTATCTGCGAGCTGCGTCTATCTGCGAGCTGCGTCGTTGTGAGGCGGGACTAACTGCAATTGGGGAACAATCGAGGAACACAAAGCGAGATCTCCTCTTGTCCGCAGAGCATGCGTTCTTCTTGGCTCTTGACTAAGCTACCGCAGCAAATGGCAGGCCAGGCGAAGCTGCGCCGCAGCGAACAGCTCAACACAGGAGGACCGGAAACGGAAGTAAGGTTCTCTCCTTCGTGGTTAGCTCTGAAGGTCCATCGGCGAGCTGGTCAAGAGCGCTTACGTGTTCCTCTCGACCGCAAGACTGTTAATTTACAAAGAGTTAGATCTCGGGGTTTCCGCCCAGAACGCTCCTCCGCTACCAAATCTTCCCTTACTTTCCGGTGTTTTCCTTCCTCGCGGTGATTTTGGAGGGATTGGCGCTCTGCCTTGGGGGCAGCGGGACACGGATCCCACCGCTGCACGACGAGACTACCGGTGGCTGCACAGACAGACCGGGCGGTCCCATTTTGTCCCAGCCGTTGCTCTCAGTTCCTCCTTGCAAGGCGACCAGGGAGTTTTCGTGAACGACAACACCCTTCACCAGTTGCTCCCGGGCACCCCTTCAAGCCTCGTCTGGCCCCGACGGTTCGAGCGTTCCGGGGACAAAGCGGGCCGGCGTCATGTCCCGGATACCCGCGACCGCAAAGCCCACGAGGGCGTCGCGCGCCGCGCGGCGATCGGTGACACTGGCGCGGCCGGAGGAGAGGGTCGACAGGCGGTCCGCGGCACGGTCCTCGGTGCTCATCAGCACCGTGGAACTAACCATCAGCAGGTAGCGCCAGAACAGATCGCCCGCCTCAGCCTCGGGCACCGCCCCGGCGAAGGCCGCGACATAGGCCTGGGCCAGCGGGTTGAGGTATTCGCCCACGATCCGGCGCGTCGAATCGCTGGGGGCGAGACGGTGCGACAGGATGAACCGGGCCATCAGCACGCCCTGATCCTCATTCCCGTCACCCATGTAGGGCTCCACGAAACTCGACACGATCCGCGCAAGGTCAGGACCGAAGGGTCCCGCCTGCGCCATTATGCGCTCCAGCCCGGCGAGGCGTTCGGCAGTGACGCGGGCGATCACCCGCTCGAACACCGCCTCGGCCAGATCGTCCTTCGACCCGAAGTAGTAGTTGACCGAGGCCACGTTTACCTCGGCCTCCCGCGTGATCTGGCGAACCGACGTGGCGACGACCCCGTGCCGGGCGAACAGCAATTCTGCCGCATCCAGGATTCGGCGGGCGGCCGGGGCCTCGGGATCAGTGTGTTTCAAACCCATGTTTAGGGTTTGGTCCAGCCGCGCCGCTCTTGTCAATGGCGCGCGTATTGACATGCCCCCGCCCCGCCACGACTGTACCCGCAACGCCGGTGGCGGGCCGAGGGGCCCTGTCCGGCAAAGGATCAGGGAGTAGCCCATGTACAATTTCGAGCTTGTGAAACCGTCGACCGTAACCGAGGCCATCGAGGCGCTTAAAGCCGATGAGGCGCAGCCGCTGGCGGGCGGGCAAACCCTGATCCCCACCATGAAGCAGCGCCTCGCCGCGCCCGAGGTGCTGGTCAGCCTGTCGGGCATCGCGGAGATGAAGGGCGTAACCATCGCGGACGGTCGGATCACCATCGGCGGCGCGACCACCCATGCGGTCGTCGCGCGCGAGGTGGCTGATGCCTATCCGGCGCTCGCCTATCTCGCCGGCAAGATCGGCGATCCGGCCGTGCGCAACCGCGGCACCATCGGCGGCAGCATCGCGAACAACGATCCTGCGGCCTGCTACCCGGCGGCGGCGCTGGCCTCGGGCGCGACGATCGTGACCAACGCGCGCGAGATCCCGGCGGATGATTTCTTCGAAGGCCTGTTCACCACCGCGCTGGAGGAGGGTGAGATCGTCACCGCCGTGGTCTTCCCGGTCCCCGAGGTTGCGGACTACCAGAAGTTTGAACAGCCCGCCTCGCGCTTCCCGCTCACCGGCGTGTTCCTCGCCAAATTCGCCGACGGCGTCCGGGTCGCCGTGACCGGCGCGGGCGAAGACGGCGTGTTCCGCTGGACCGAGGCGGAAGAGGCGCTGTCCTCGAACTTCGCCAAGGATGCGGTGGCGGGGTTGAGCGTCTCGCCCGGGGGGTTGATGGGCGACATCCACGGATCTCCCGAATACCGTGCTCACCTGATCAAGGTGCTCACCGGTCGCGCGGTCGCCGCGGCGCGCTGAGCGTCAGGCCGGGGCCCAGCCCGGCCGATACTCGACCGCTCCGACCCCGACGAACCGGGCCACGCGGGCCAGTTCCGCGTCGAGCCGCGCCTGCCGTCCCTTCGACAGCGTCACCCCCGGTTCAAGCCAGAGCCGGCGGACGGAAAGGCCGCCGTCCTGCTGCCGCGCGGTCATGTCGATGCGGCCGATCAGCCGGTCGCCTTCGAGGATCGGGAAGACATAGTAGCCATATTGCCGCTTGGCCTCGGGCACGAAGATCTCGATCCGGTAGCGGAAGCCGAACAGGAACTCCGCCCGGGCGCGGTCGCGCAGCGCCGGGTCGAACGGGCTCAATACACGCAACCGTCCGGTCACGTCCGGTAGCGCCTCCGCCGCTACCGGCGTGCCGGGACGGGCGAAATGCGGGCGCAGGCGGCCGTCCGCCCCCTCGATGTCGATTCGGGTGAGGCGGCCCGCCTCCTCCTCCGCGCGGCACCAGGCGTTCGCTTCCTGCGGCGTGACATGCGCCCAGAAGGCCGCCAACTGGCCGGAGGTGGCAAAGCCCAGCCGGTCCATCGCACCGTTGTTCAGCCAGTTGGCGCTGGCGGCGTGGCCGGGAACCTCGTTCAGCAGCGGGCCGGGGACCACGCGTTCGGTCAGATCGTAAACCTTCGTGAAACCTTCACGATGGCACACCGACAACTGACCGGAGCGCCAGAGGTACTCCAGCGCGGCCTTCGACGGGTGCCAGTTCCACCAGCCAGCGGTGCTGCCCGGTGCCCGATCCTCCGCCAGATCGCCGGAGCGGACGGGCCCGTCGCGCGCGATCCGCTCGAGCACGCGGTCAAGCTCTCCGCGATAGCCGCTGCCCTGCCATTTCTCCCACTTCTCGTGCAGCCGCGCCCGGTCGCGGTCGAACCGGATGCGCCAGTGCGGGAAGAACTCGACCGGCACGATGGCGGCGTCATGGGTCCAGTGTTCGAACAGCAGCCGGTGCTTTTCCAGCAGCGGGCGCAGGTGCGCGGGACGATAGGCGGGGCGGCGCGCGAACAGGATCATGTGGTGCGCGCGTTCCACCGTGTTCACGCTGTCCACCTGCACGAAGCCGAGCGCGCGGATCACCTGCATCAGGTCCTCGCCCTTGCCGGGCCCTTGCGGCGGATAGCCCAACAGGTGGCGGTGCAGGAAAAGGCGCCGCGCCGCCCGGTTCGGCAGGACAGGACGGGGCGGCATCGGTCAGCCGCGCATCGTGTCGCCGCGCTGGATCGTCGGCGTCAGTTCGATCTTTTCGCCCGGCGTGCCCTGCCCCTGCAGCCGGTCGGCGATGATCTGCGCGGCGCGGCGGCCGATTTCTTCCCGGCAGCTGTCGATGGTGGCCAGTTTGCGGGGCAGACCGTTGAGCAGCCGGACGCCGTTGAAGCCCGCCATGCCGACCGTGCCCGGCACGTCGTAGCCCTTCTCGATCATCCAGAGCAGGCCGCCCGCGCCGATCAGATCGTTGGAGTAGTAAAGGAAATCGAGGTCCGGCGTCCGCGCCATCATATCGGCCGTCATCTCGCGGCCCTTCGCCAGAGCTGAGCCGCCGGAGTAGAACTCCTGATCCGCGACCTCGACACCGCCTTTCGCCAGCACCTCGGTAAAGCCCTCGAACCGCTTGCGCGCGCGGTGGTCGAGTCCGACACCGGTGCCGAGGAAGCCGATCCTGCGGTGCCCGGCATCAAGAATGGCCTGCGCGATCTCGCGTCCGGCACGGCGGTGCGAGATGCCGACCATGGAATCGATCGGCGTGCCGTCGGTGTCCATGATCTCAACCACGGGGATACCGGCGGCGCGCAGCATGGCCCGCGACGCGTCGGAATGTTCCAGCCCCGCGATGATCACGCCCGAGGGGCGCCACGAGAGCATTTCGTAAAGGACCTTCTCCTCCTTCTCGGGAAGATAGTCGGTCAGGCCGACGACGGGCTGAAGCTCGGTCTCCTCCAGCGTGCGGCTGATGCCGGTCATGACTTCCGGGAACACGAGGTTCGTCATCGACGGTATGATCACAGCGACGAGGTTGACCCGCTGGCTGGCCAGGGCGCCGGCAATTTTGTTCGGCACGTAGCCAAGTTGTTTCGCCGCGCGCAGAACCTTCTCGCGCGTGGCTTGCGATACGTCGCCCCGGTTACGCAGCACCCGGCTTACGGTCATTTCGGAGACACCGGAAGCCTCGGAAACGTCGCGGAGCGTCAGGGGGCGCGGGTCTAGTCGGGTCACGGCGATGTCCTGATGGTGGACCCCAGTGTTACCGCGAAGGGACGAGCCGGATCAAGCGGGTTAGCTCACCGGGTCCACCCCGCGCCGTCTCTCATCACGCACGGCGGGCCGGGCGGCGCGTCGCCACCCGGCCCTCCCTCAGAACTCCGCCCAGACGTCATCCGACAGGTCCGCGACCCCCATCACCGAACTGCTGCCGACCGCCGCGGCCTGCGGCTGTGGTGGCGCGGCGGCGGAAGTCGCAGAGGCCGGGGCCGCGGCAGGAGCTGCCGTCGCGGTGCCGTCCGTTTTGAACAGAGCGGCGATCCGGCTCAACTTTGCGGCCTCGCTGACCATGATCTTGCCGGTGCCATGCACCTCCGTCGCCACGGCTGCGTTCTTCTGGGTGACCCCGTCCAGCTGGTCGACCGCAGTGTTGATCTCGGAAAGACCGACAGACTGTTCCCGCGCAGCGGTGGCGATGGACGAGACGGAGGCGGAGACCTTTTCGAAATCGCCGATCAGGTTCTCGAAGCTTTTGCCGGCCTTTTCCACCAGATCGACGCCGTTCGTCACATTGTCAGCACTTTCCTGGATCAACCCGTTGATCTCCTTGGCCGCGTCGGAACTGCGCTGCGCCAGCGCCCGGACCTCGGAAGCGACGACAGCGAAACCGCGCCCTGCCTCGCCCGCCCGTGCGGCTTCGACACCGGCGTTAAGCGCCAGCAGATTGGTCTGGAAGGCGAGATCCTCGATCACCGAAGTCACCTGCGTGATCTTCTGCGACGAGGTGGCGATCTGATCCATCGCGGTCATTGCGCGGTTGACCTCCTGCCCGCTTGTCTCGGCGTCGGACTTGGCGCGGGTCATCACGGTGTCCGCCTCGCCCGCGGCATCGGCGGTGGACTTGACCGACGCGGACAGCTCCGTAATCGCCGCGGCCGTCTCTTCCAGACTGGCGGCCTGCTCGATCGCCTTCTGGCTGAGCTCGTTCGACGCGTTCTCAACATCCTTGGAGTTCTGGTCGATCTGCCGCGTGGCGGCCAGAAGCGACCCCATGGTCTCGTTAAGCCGGTCCAGGGCGCTGTTGAACGCCTTGCGCAGCCCTTCGTATTCCGCGGAGAAGTTCTGCCGGATCTTCGCGGTCAGATCACCGCCGGCGAGCTTGTCGATCCCGGTGGAAAGCGCTTCGACCACCAGACGCTGCTCCTCTGCCTTTCGGAGCTGTTCGGTGCGCGCCACCTCGGCCTCGGACAGCTTGCCGCGCAGGGTGTCGAGGTTGCGGGCCAGAGCCCCAGCATCATCGCCGCGCTCAAGATACGGGATGGCAGATGCATAGTCGCCCTGGCTCATGCGGGTGAGTGCATCGCCGACGCCGCCGAACGGCCGGGCGATGGCGCGGGCGAAAAGCAGGCCCAGCAGAGCGATCAGCACCGTGAGTCCGGACGCCTGAAGAACCAGCATGTTCCGCAGCTTGAGGAGAGGCGCCATGATTTCTTCCTCGGCCTGCTCCATCACCACGGCCCACTTCAAATCCTTGAACGAAACCGGCAGGGCGGTCGCCAGAACTGTCTCTCCATGAATGCCGGTGACCTCCTGAAACCCGCGGTTTTCCCCGCGCAGGGCCGCATCAACGGCCGGATCCGGCGGAATGCTGTCTAGCGTGCCCGGCCCGTCGCCACGCGTGTTGCTGCGCAGCCTGCCGTCGCTGCCGACGACATAGGCCTGCCCGGTTTCACCCAGCCCGCCATTGTCGACCACAATCTCGTCCATGTAGTCGGAGGGAAGTTCGAAAACCAAGGTACCCATCCGGCTGCCAGACTTGCCGTAGATCGCCGCGGCTGCGAAGCTGGCCGGCTCGCCACCACCAGGGCCGTATTCGCGGATATCGGTGAACACGGTCTCTCCGGCCGGAAGTGCGCTCGCTTCCCGCCACACGCGGCTGAGGTCGGAATCGCGCCATTGCCCGGTCGCGAGGTTGCTGGCGAAATCCCTTTCCTTGGCGGCGGAATAAATCACCTGCCCCTCAGGGTCGACGAGGAAGACATCGTGGTAATGGTGCTGCTCCATGATGCTGCGAAGGTATGGGTGGTACTTCGCATGGACCAAATTGTATTGCGTACCGCTGCCGGAGCTGTTCAGATTCTGCCTCTGGCCCTCGGGATTCGGATTCTCGTGGATAAATTCGCGCTGCAGGACCTGCTGCCGGTCGCCATCCACCGCATTCCAGCTGAGGCTGAAGCTTGCCATCGCGGCCTGCACCGTCGGGTTGGCGGATTGCGTAACGAGGTCGCTTTCGACACCGGCAAGCTTCGCCTCGATCGCCTCGCGCCGCCCATCCAGGGTGCCGAGGAACCGCGCCTCGATCTGCCGCTCGAGCATTGACCGGCTGTCGTAGAGTGCGGTGACGGTGAGAACCCCCGCCATCAGCAGTGTCAGCGAGGAAATGACGAGCGGCAGCTTGACGACGAGGCGCAGGTTGTTGAACGCCCCGAAGGGCGACCAGCCCCCGGTGGCCCCCCGGGAAATGCGGGCGACATGGGACATGCAGCGAATCCTTTTACACGAGACGCCCGGCCCGTCCGGCCTGCGTCGATGGTCCGAGACATGCCACAGAGGACTTTAATGGCTGCTTAAGCGCCGTCCCGTTTGTTGCGTCTTCCACCGGGAAAACGCATCGAATTTTCCGCGAATGCCACTCCGTCTCGGCGGATGACAAGGGCGGACGGGTTGGCTATGAGGGGTGCGGCGGCCCCGTGGCTCAACTGGATAGAGCAGCCCCCTCCTAAGGGGCAGGTTGCAGGTTCGAACCCTGCCGGGGTCACCATCTCCCTTTCCGTTCGCGTCACCTTCCGTCTAGGCTGGTCCCGCACGAGAGGGAGGACCGGATGACGAGCGACGTGATCGTGATCGGAGGCGGGCTGGCCGGGCTGGTCGCCGCGCGGGAACTGGCGGAGCGGGGGAAGTCCGTTACCATACTCGATCAGGAAGGGCGGCAGAACCTGGGCGGACAGGCGTTCTGGTCGCTCGGCGGGCTCTTCATGGTCGATACGCCGGAACAGCGGCGCATGGGGATCACCGATTCCATCGAACTGGCGCGCGGGGACTGGGCCGGGTCCGCGGCGTTCGACCGGCCGGAGGATGGCTGGCCACGGAGATGGGCCTCGGCCTATCTCGAATTCGCGGCCGGCGAGATGCGCAACTGGCTGCACGGGCTGGGGCTGCGCTGGTTCCCGGTGGTGGGCTGGGCCGAACGCGGCGGCGGGCATGCGGACGGGCACGGCAACAGCGTGCCGCGCTTTCATCTGACGTGGGGCACCGGGCCGGGGGTGCTGAAACCCTTCGTGGACAGCGTTCTGGCGCATGAGGCCGCCGGGCGGGTCACCTTCGGCTTCCGCCACCGGGTTGACGCGCTGGAGGTGTCGGACGGGCGCATCACGGCGGTGTCGGGGGCGATCCTGGCCGACACCGATGTGGCACGGGGCGTGGCATCCTCGCGCGAGGTGACAGGCGCATTCCGGATCGAGGCGGAGCAGGTCATCGTGGCCTCCGGCGGGATCGGCGCAAACTTCGATCTCGTGCGGCAGAACTGGCCGGAAGAGCGGCTTGGAACACCGCCCGCAAAGATGATTTCGGGCGTGCCCGCGCACGTGGACGGCCGGATGCTGGGCATCGCGGAGGCCGCTGGCGCCTCGGTCATCAACCGGGACCGGATGTGGCACTATACCGAAGGTATCCGCAACTGGGACCCGATCTGGCCGCACCACGGGATCCGGATCCTGCCCGGCCCCTCCTCCCTCTGGTTCGATGCCGAGGGCAAGCGCCTGCCACCGCCGTGCATGCCCGGGTTCGACACGATGTCGACCCTGCGCGAGATCTGCCGGCGCGGGCACGATCATTCGTGGTTCGTGCTGACGCAGAAGATCATCGAGAAGGAATTCGCGCTTTCCGGATCCGAGCAGAACCCGGATTTCACCTCGGGCAAATGGATCGAGGTGCTGAAATCCCGCCGCGGCAAGGGTGCCCCGGCTCCGGTGGAGGCGTTCAAGAAGAACGGCGCGGATTTCGTGGTGGCCGAGGATTTCGAAACCCTCGTGAAGGGGATGAACGCCATCGGCACCGGGCGGATCGACCCGCAGTCGCTGCGCGAGCAGATCGTGGCCCGGGACCGGCAGCTGACGAACGCCTTCGGCAAGGACGCGCAGGTCATCGCGCTGCGCGGGGCACGGGCCTATCGCGGCGACCGGCTGATCCGCACCGCGAAACCGCACGCGATCCTCGACCCGGCGCACGGGCCGCTGATCGCCGTCAAACTGCACATCCTGACGCGGAAGTCGTTGGGCGGGATCGAGACCGACCTTGACGGGCGGGTCCTTGGGCCGGATGGCAGCGCGATCGGGGGGCTCTACGCCGCGGGCGAGGCGGCAGGCTTCGGCGGCGGCGGCTATCACGGATACAACGCGCTTGAGGGCACGTTCCTTGGCGGCTGCATCTTCTCGGGCCGCCAGGCTGGGCGCGCGGCGGGATGATCGCGGTTCTCGGCTCCGGGCTGATCGGCGGGTATGTCGGCGGAATGCTCGCCTCCTCCGGGGTCGAGGTGACATTCATCGGCCGGAGCGGGCCGCCGAAGGCGCTGACAGGCGGGATGACGCTGATGCCACCGGGCGAGGCGGAGCGGCACGTCGATGCCGCGGATGTCGGGCTGGCCGGGCCGGAGGGGCTGTCCGGGGCCCGGACCATCCTGCTCTGTACCAAGAGCGCCGACACCGCTGGCGCGGCCGATCTCATCGCGGCCCGCGCGCCGGAGGATGCGGTGGTGGTCAGCCTTCAGAACGGGTTGGGCAACGTGGAGACGCTCTGCGCCCGGCTGGGCGCGGCGCGGGTGGTGCCGGGGATGGTCGGGTTCAACGTCGTCTCGCCCGCGCCGGGACACTTCCGGCAGGCGACGGAGGGGGAGATCCTGATGGCGCCGCAGGCGCGGCGCCTGGCCGAACAGATGGAGGGGGCCGGGCTGCCGGCAGGCGTGCATCCGAACATGGAGGGGGTGCAGTGGTCCAAGCTGATCCTGAACCTCAACAACCCCCTGAACGCGCTGTCGGGCCTGCCACTGCGGGACCACCTGCAGGACCGCGACTGGCGCTGCATCTCGGCCGATTGCGCGGCCGAGACGATCGCCGTCGCCCGCGCGAAAGGCGTCCGGCTGGAGCGGATCGGGAAGGTGCAGCCGCGGATCGCGCCCTTCGTGCTGCGCCTGCCCACGCCGATCTTCCGCGTGTCGGCCGGCGCCATGCTGCGGGTGGACCCGGAGGCGCGCACGTCGATGGCCGCCGACCTGGTTGCCGGAAAGCCATCGGAACTGCCGTGGCTGAACAGCAAGGTCGCGGAGGCGGGACGGGAGACCGGGGTGCCCACCCCGACCATCGACGCGGTGATAGCACTGACCGACGCGGCCTTCGTCGAGGGCCGGTCGCCCCGGCTCACCGGCGCCGAGGCGCGCAGGCGAATCGCCGCGCTCAGATGACCCGAATCACATCCTTCCCGACCGCCAGCATGTAGCCGCGCCGGGCGATGTTCTTCACCAGAAGCTCGGACACGATCTGATTGCCCAGCGTATCGCGCAGCCGCTTGATCCGCGTCGCGCCCGCCGCCTCGTCGCAATCCGCCTCCGACCGGCCCGAGATCATCGCCTCGATCTGCACCCCCGACAGCACGTCGTCGTCCATCCGCGCCTCTGCCAGCACGGCCAGCGTCTCCATCGCAGCATCGGTCAGCTTGAACCCGAGGTTGTTGAGGTAGACGGTCTTTTCCTCGCGCGAGATCAGGAGGGAGTTCACCTCGATCCCCGCGCGTTCGATCTGGGCCATCCGGCGGTTCAGCGTGACCAGCAGGACGAGGAACACCAAAGCGGCCAGCAGCAGCGCGGTGGAGAACACCAGCAGGACGAAGATCACCATCCGGTAGCTTGCCAGCACCTCGGAAAAGGCGGTGCCGGACTGGCCGAGGATCTCCAGCAGCTTCACCTCGGCCTGGCTCTGCAGGTTGTCGTTGTCGGCGAAGATCCGGGCAACCCGATCGTTGAATGCGTTGGCGTCGGGCAGGTTGACGAACAGAAGCACCCCGGCCAGCGCCAGCACCCCGACGATCGCGGCGAGGCCGAACGCGACGGCCCGCGTTCCCGTCCGCCGCGCGTCAGAAGCGAAGGTAGAATTGTCCTGCATTGGCCTTCCTCTGCTCCAGCCCGGATTCGTCGAAAGTGCCCAGCACATTCAGCAGCGTCCAGCCGTTCCGCGCAAGCCGCGCCTCGACCTCGCCCTGGGCCGCGCCACGGTCGCAGGAGGAGACCTCCATCACCCCGTAATGCAGTTGCAGGGGGTTGTCCCGCCGCGCCTTGTAATCGGCGTAGCAGGCCGCCTGTGCGGCAGCTGAACCGGCGATCAGAAGTCCGGCGGAAAGGAGGGAGAAGAGGATCTGTTTCATGTGCCCATAAATGACGTGGCCCCCGCGGATATTCAATAACACAAGGGGTTTGCAGCGCATGTTATCCGATAGCGCCGGGCTGTTATTGCCCGATTTCGGCGGTTGGCCACAGGTTCGGTGCATCGCTTCCCGGGCCGCGCCCCGGGGTCACGGGAACCACGGGCCCCAGGCCCGACACCGAAAGGACATCACAATGGGCCGCAAGTTCATCGCCACCATCCTCGCCGCCGCGCTCGCCGTCACCGCCATCTCCGCCCCCGCGCAGGCACGCAACAACGACGACCTCGTCAAATTCCTCGCCGGGGCGACCGCGCTGGTCATCATCGGCAAGGCGATCCACGACTCGAAGGAGCGGAAGGAGCGAAACGAGACGCATTACCGTCCGCAGCCGCGCCATGACGACCGGCACAGCCCCCGCCAAGGCCACGGCGACCGGTGGGACCGCCATGACCGCGACCGGCACGACCGCGACCGCTGGGACCGGCATGACCGCCGCATCTCCATGCCGGCCGAGTGCCGGGTCAACGTCCGCACGCCGCGCGGCACGATTGCCGGGTACGGCTACCGCTGCGTCCAGCAGAACCCGCGCCTGGCCCGCGCCATCCCCGGAGAATGCGTGACCGCCACCCGGGCGCATCAAGGCCCCCGCTTCATCTACTCCAGCCACTGCCTCGCCCGCGCCGGCATCCGGGTGCACTGAGGCCGCGGACGCCCTCGCCCGTCCGGTGCGGCGGGGGCCAGGTCCCGGCGGGTGAGCAGCGCCGGGGCCGACTTTTCAAGGAGGGGGGCGACGCAGGCCGCTCCCCTTCAATTTGCCGTGGATAACCCGCCCCGCCGGGTTCCCTTCGCGGCCGGGCTCGACTAGTCCGGAAGCATGAACGCCGCCCCCGACCTGTTCTTCGAAACCGCCGCCCGTGCCCGGGGGGCCGTCCGCATCGCCGGGGTTGACGAGGTCGGGCGCGGCCCTCTGGCCGGGCCGGTCACCGCCGCGGCCGTGGTGCTGGACATCACGCGGATCCCCGACGGGCTGAACGATTCCAAGAAGCTGACCGGCAAGCGGCGCGAGGCCCTGTCGCAGCAGATCCACGTCTCGGCCGAGGTCTCCATCGCCCATGCCAGCGTGGAGGAGATCGACACCCACAACATCCTCCGTGCCAGCCACATCGCCATGTGCCGGGCGCTGGCGGGGCTGGCCTCACCGCCCTGCCACGTGCTGATCGACGGCAACATGATCCCGCGCGATCTGGACCTGCCCTGCGAAACGGTGATCGGCGGCGACGGGCGGTCCCTATCCATCGCGGCGGCCTCGATCGTGGCCAAGGTCGCGCGAGACGCGATCATGCGGGACTTGGCGCAACACTTCCCGGGCTACGGCTGGGAAACCAACGCAGGGTACGGATCAAAAAGCCACAGCGCCGCTTTGCTAAATCTTGGTGTAACCCCACACCATAGACGGTCGTTCGCGCCGGTCCACAATATCTTGTGTAAAGACCTCAACATAAGTTCTTGATTCAAAAATAGAAATTGACCACGATTCGGCTTTGACTCATCTTCCTGTGCAACCACAGAGCGCAACCAATTGCGCCGGGACAGAGGCAGAGAATGACGAAGACCAGATCGCAGAAGGCAGCCCCGCTGCCGCTGGACAGCATCCTTGCGGGGGATTGCGTGGAGGCGATGAACGCCCTTCCCGAAAACTCCGTCGACCTCATCTTTGCCGACCCGCCCTACAACCTTCAGTTGCGCGGCGACCTTCACCGGCCGGACAATTCGCGGGTCGATGCCGTCGACGACCACTGGGATCAGTTCGCCAGCTTCCAAGCCTATGACCAGTTCACCCGCGCATGGCTGGCCGCGGCGCGCCGGGTGCTGAAGCCCGACGGGGCGATCTGGGTCATCGGATCCTACCACAACATCTTCCGCGTCGGCGCCGCGCTGCAGGACATGGGCTACTGGATCCTGAACGACGTGGTCTGGCGCAAGTCGAACCCGATGCCGAACTTCCGCGGCAAGCGCTTCACCAACGCGCACGAGACGATGATCTGGGCCTCGAAGTCGGAAGGCGCGAAATACACGTTCAACTACGAGGCACTGAAGGCGCTGAACGAAGGCGTGCAGATGCGCTCCGACTGGGTCATCCCGATCTGCAACGGCGGCGAACGTCTGAAGGACGCCAACGGCGACAAGGCGCACCCGACCCAGAAGCCCGAGGCGCTGCTGCACCGCGTGCTGGTCGGCGCGACGAACCCCGGCGACGTGGTGCTCGACCCGTTCTTCGGGACCGGCACGACCGGGGCCGTGGCCAAGATGCTGGGCCGCCACTGGATCGGCATCGAACGGGAAGAGAGCTACCGCGAAATCGCGGCCGCACGGCTGAAGAACGTGCGCAAGTACGACCGCGAGGCGCTTCAGGTCTCCACCGGCAAGCGCGCCGAGCCGCGCGTGCCCTTCGGCCAGCTTGTCGAGCGCGGCATGCTCCGCCCGGGCGAGGAGCTCTATTCCATGAATGGCCGCCACAAGGCCAAGGTCCGCGCGGACGGCACGCTCATCGGCGAAGACGTGAAAGGCTCCATCCATCAGGTCGGGGCGCATCTGGAGGGCGCGCCGTCGTGCAACGGCTGGACCTACTGGTGCTTCAAGCGCGACGGAAAGGTCGTGCCGATCGACCTGCTCCGCCAACAGATCCGGTCGGAGATGATCTGACCTGATCCCGACGAAATCCAAGAGGTGAAACCGCCAGCGCCGCGCTTTCCGCGCGCGGCGCGCACCTGTGCCCCGCCTTGCAAAAGGCGGGGCTCTTTTTTGCGCGGGAGGCCCCGGCGGCGGCGTGGAACCCCGCCCTGCGCGCTGACACCCACGCCCTTTCCCGCCATGAGCCGCGCGGCCACCCCTCCGCCTCTCCGGATCGCGCCCGACCCCGCGGGCGGCGTCGAACTTTGCACGGTCAATGCCCTGAAGCCCCGTTGTTCCGAACGCGGCGCCGCCACCGTCAGATCGCTTCCGCCCTGGGAGGCGGCGTCGGGCGCGACCCGATCCGCCAAAGGCGGATCGGGATAAGGGATGGCTATGTGAGTGAGCCGGGAAAGCACTAGATCAGACCCCAACACGGAGGACATCGCATGACCGAAGACCACAGGGCCCGCCTGGTCGGGATCAACCACATCGCGCTCGAGGTCGGTGACGTGGACGCCGCCCTCGACTTCTACGGGAAGATCTTCACCTTCGCGCTGCGGGGCAGGAACGAGGACGAGGACGGCACGCTCACCATGGCCTTCATCGACATGGGCGACCAGTTCATCGCGCTCTCCCGAGGCCGCGAGCAGGGGCCGGACGATCATCGGCACTTCGGGCTGGTGGTCGAGGACCGTTCGCAAGTGGAGGCTCTTGCAAGGGCCGCCGGGGCCGAGATGGTCGAGGGCCCCTTCCTCGACTTCCGCGACCCCTGGGGCAACCGGATCGAGGTGGTGGAGTATCGCGACGTCCAGTTCACCAAGTCTGACGCGGTGATGGCGAAACTCGGCGCCTCTCCGGAAAAGACCAAAAAGGCGCGGAAGGAGATCGCGGAAAAGGGCCTGTCCTAACCCGCGTGCAGCCCCGTCTTGTAGGGCCCCCAGTCGGTGACCTCCGGGTAATGCGTATTGCGCCACGCCCGGACGCGCGGGTTCATCACACGGCGCCAGAGCGGCGGGATCATCGCGATCGTGCCCATCAGCGGGTAGCCGTAGGGCAGTTGCGGTGCCTCGTCCTCGGTGTAGGTCTGAAGCAGCGGGAACCGCCGGTCGGGCTTGAAATGATGATCCGAATGGCGCTGCAGGTTGATCAGCAGCCAGTTCGACGCGGTGTGCGAGGCGTTCCACGAATGGTGGGGGCGGACATGTTCGAACCGCCCCTGCCCGAGATACTTGCGCGTCAGGCCGTAGTGTTCCACGTAATTCGTCAGCTCCAGTTGCCAGATGGCAACAAATGCCTGGAACACGAACAGGCCAAGCCCCGCCCAGCCCCCGATCAGCGCCGCGAGGATCAGCATCCCGACCTGCAGCGCGGCATAGCGCCAGAACGGATTCCGCCGGTCCCAGACGCTCGCCTTGCGGCGGGCGAGCATCCGTTTCTCCGCCGCCCAGGCCGACGGCGGGCATTGCCGCAGCACGCGGAAGAAGTAGCGGTGGAAGCCCTCGTTGTACTTTGCCGTGACCGCGTCCCGGGGCGTCCCGACCTCCACGTGATGGACCAGCAGATGCTCCGTCCGGAAGTGGGAATACAGCACGTTGGCCAGCAGCAGATCGCCCAGCCACCGCTCCGTCTTGTTCCGCTGGTGCACCAGCTCATGCGCGTAGACGATCCCGATGGAGCCGGTCATCACCCCCACACCGAAGAAAAGCACCAACGTTTCCAGAAGGTTGAGGTGACCGGCCCGTGTCACGTACCAGATCAGCGCAAAGACGGTGACGCATTGGATGGGAAACCACACCATGGTCAGGCGGCGATACCAGTGCAGCTCGCCCTCGGGGGTTTCGGGGTTCGCGTTCTCGAGGTTCAGCCCGATCAGCGCGTCCATCCCGGTGATGACCCACCAGACGTAGAGCGGCAGGAGGACGACCGTCCAGCCGCCGTAGACCGCCCCGATCCACCCCAGCGGCACCGTCAGAAGCGACAGGGCGAACGGGAGGGCGGCGGTGAGTTTCGCGGTGGTGTCGGGTGCTGTCATGGCGGCTCGCGTGCGGCCGGAAGGGCCGCTCAGGGCGCATTGTCCATGGCAGAGCGGGCGAGGTCAAATGCCTTGCGCATCACCGTCGGCAGGTCGGAGGGGCGGAAATCCGCGCGCGGGACAAAGCCGCTCTTTCCCGGGGCCAGCGCGGCGGAGCGGATCGTCTCGCCCTCCGCCGGGATCGCCTCGGCGCAGAAGACCGTGAGCCGCAGGTGGAAATGGGTGAAGGTGTGTAGCGCCTCGGCGGGCAGCCGGCGCCACGCGCCCTCGACCGGCGGCGCGGCCCAGGGCTTCGGTTCGCCCACCGGCACCCAGGCGGTGCCCGGCCAGCCCAGAGTGCCGCCCAGCAACCCGCTGGCCGGCCGCCGCTCCAGCAGAAGCGCGCCGTCGCTGCGCCGGGCGATGAAGGCCACCCCATGCCGCACCGGCTTCTGCTTCTTCGGCGTCTTCTTCGGCAGATCCTGCGCCGAGCCTTCGGCCCGCGCGACGCAGGGCGTGCGCCACGGGCAGATGCCGCAGGCCGGGCTGCGCGGCGTGCAGATCGTCGCGCCAAGGTCCATCACCGCCTGCGCGTAATCTCCGGGCCGGGCCTGCGGTGTCAGCTCCGCGGCGCGGGCCGTCAGCTCGGGTTTCGCAGCGGGCAACGGCGTGTGGATGTCGTAAAGCCGGGCCATCACCCGCTCCACGTTGCCGTCCACCACCGTTTCCGGCCGGTCGAAGGCGATCGCCGCGATGGCCGAGGCGGTGTAGGGGCCGATCCCCGGCAGCGTCAGCAGCGCCGCGCGCGTGTCGGGGAAGGTGCCGCCATGCTCCGCCACCACCACCCGGGCGCATTTCAGCAGGTTGCGGGCGCGGGCGTAGTACCCCAGCCCCGCCCATTCCGCCATGACGTGCCCGTCCTCCGCCGCCGCAAGGTCCGCGACGGTGGGCCAGAGGGCCGTGAACCGGGCGAAATAGTCCCGCACGGCGGCGACGGTGGTCTGCTGCAGCATGACCTCGGACAGCCAGACGCGGTAGGGATCGGGTCGAACGCCCCGGGCGCGGTCCGCCGGACCGACACGCCAGGGCATGGTGCGCGCATGCCTGTCGTACCACGCCAGAAGGTCGCCGCTTGCCGCACCGTCACGCAATCTTTATCCCCCTTACAACTTCGTTGCTGGCCCTCTCGACCCGGGCCACTAGAATAGGGCCGGACCGAGGGAAGCAACCATGACGCGCCGCAACACGACGACCTACGGGTTCAAGCGCACCGCCAGCCTGCTGGAGGGACGCATCCGCCGTGCCGGGGAAACCCGGGGCTTCGCCGTGACCCGCCTCCTCACCCACTGGGAGGAAATCGCGGGCCCCGACCTCGCCGCGCTGGCCCGGCCGGTGGAGGTGAAATACGGCCGCCAGAACTTCGGCGCCACCCTCACCCTGCTGACCGACGGCGCGCGGGCGCCGCTGGTGGAGATGCAGAAGGAACAGCTTCGCCAGAAGGTCAACGCGGCCTATGGCTACAACGCCATCGCCCGCATCCGCATCACCCAGACCGCCTCCACCGGCTTTGCCGAGGGGCAGGTCGCGTTCGGCCCGGCACCGCAACCCGAACCGGAGGCGCCCGACCCTGTCGTCGTGACCACCGCGAAGCAAACCGCCGGCGGTGTCGCCGACGAAGGGCTTCGGGCGGCGCTTGAGGCGCTCGGGCAGAATGTTCTAAGCAGGCGCAAGACCTAGGAAAGGATCACCACTTGGATCGCAGAGCACTTCTCGCAGGCGGCGTCGCCGTCGTGGCCGCAGGCGGCGTGGGCTATTGGGCCCTGAACCGCAATGCCGGACCGGCCGTCACCCAGATCAACGCCGCCACCACCGAAAGCGGGGGAGAGGCGGTCGACACCTCTTCGATCCAGGAAATGGTTCTGGGCGACCCGGACGCGCCGGTGACGGTGATGGAATACGCCTCATTCACCTGCCCGCATTGCGCAAACTTCCACACGGGACCGTTCCAGCAGCTGAAAAGCGAATACATCGACACCGGCAAGGTGAAAATGGTTTACCGCGATGTATATTTCGACCGCTTCGGGCTGTGGGCGTCGATGATCGCGCGCTGCGAGCCGAACCGGTTCTTCGGCATCGCCGGGATGCTCTACGACCAGCAGAAGGAATGGCTCGCATCGAGGGAGCCAGCGGCGATTGCTGATAACCTGCGCCGGATCGGCAAGGTCGCGGGCCTGACCGACGACCAGATCGAAACCTGCCTCGCCGACGAGGAGAAGGCGAAGACGCTGGTGGCGTGGTTCGAACAGAACGCGCAGGCGGACGAGATCACGGCGACGCCGACCCTGTTCGTCGACGGGACCAAGCATGCAAACATGAACTGGACCGACCTGAAGGCGCTGATCGACGAGGCGCTGGAAGGCTGATGACGACACCCTTGGCCGGCCTGAAGGTCGTCGAACTCGCCCGTATCCTGGCCGGCCCCTGGGCCGGCCAGACGCTGTCCGACCTCGGCGCCGAGGTCATCAAAGTGGAGGCACCGCAGGGCGACGACACCCGCACCTGGGGCCCCCCGCACATCACCCGGGGCGGCGAGACGACGGCGGCCTATTACCATTCCTGCAACCGCGGCAAGAAATCCGTCACCTGCGATTTCCGTACGCCGGAGGGGCAGGCCTTCGTGAAGGAACTGGTCAAGGACGCCGACATCCTGATCGAGAACTTCAAGGTCGGCGGGCTGGCAAAATACGGGCTGGATTACGACAGCCTGGCCAAGATCAACCCGCGCCTGATCTATTGTTCGATCACCGGGTTCGGCCAGACCGGACCCTACGCACACCGCCCCGGCTACGATTACATCATCCAGGGCATGTCCGGCTTCATGTCGATCACCGGCGAACCCGACGGCCAGCCGCTGCGGGCCGGGGTGGCGGTCACGGATCTCTTCACCGGGGTCTATTCCTCGGTAGCGATCCTGGCCGCCGTGCAGCAGCGGCATGTCACCGGACGGGGTCAGCACATCGACATGGCGCTGCTGGATTGCGCCGTTTCGGTCATGGCCAACCAGGCGCTGAACTACTTCGCCAGCGGGACGCCCCCCGTGCGGACCGGCAACACCCATCCCAACGTCGTGCCGTATCAGGTCTATGAGACCGCCGACGGCCACATGATCGTCGCCACCGGGAACGACGGCCAGTACCAGAGGCTCTGCGACATCCTGGGCGTGCCGGAGTTGAAGGACGACCCGCGCTTCCGCACGAACGGCGACCGGCTGGCGCATCGCGACGAATTGCTGCCGCTGATGGTGGAGCGGATCAAGACTTTCACCAAGGCGGAGCTGCTGGCCGCCTGCGAGGCGAACAACGTCCCCGCCGGCCCGATCAACGACATGGCCGAGGTTTTCGCCGATCCGCATGTCGTCGCGCGCGGGATGAAGGTGGAGCTGGAGGGCGTGCCGTCGGTCCGCTCGCCGTTCCGATTCTCGGACGCGGAGCTGAAGCTCGAGACACCGTCGCCCACGCTCGGGGAGCATGACGAGCGGTGACGGCACAGGCCGGGCCACGGCCCGGCCTGCATTTCGTCAGGTCCGCCCCCCCGAAGCGGCAGCGGCCTGTTCCCACCCCGCACAAGCCGGACAAGCGCCGGCCCGTGGGATGGCGCGGCCGACCCTCCGAGACTCGCGTTTTATAGCAGCCGTGGCAGCGCCTCTGTCGACACGGAGCACTGGCGTCACCAACGCGCCAGCCCGCGGGGACGGGCCGGCGCTTTGGTGACGCCCTTCGGGCTTGTTCCGGACATCGAGCAAGGCTCGGGCGTAGCAGAACGCCGCGCCTCACTCCCCCAGCTTCGCGTGCACCTCGTCCAGGTCGATCTGGCCCACGGGCATCTTGTTCCCGGGGTTTGCAACATCGTATTTGAAGAGCTCGAAATCGGGTTTGTAGATCTCGTAGACCAGATGCATCGACAGATCGTCGAAGTAATCCTCCACCGGATGCGCCCGTTTCGGACCGTGCCCCTCGCTCTCGTTGAACCGCGGGATGGCGGCGAGGTCCACCGGCACCGGGGTCTCGATCGCGTCAAGAACCTGCTGCATCCCCTCGTTGAAGCGCTCGGTCCAGAAGATCCGGTCATAGCGCCCGCCGTTCCGGATGAAGGTGGAGATGTGGCCCGACATCGACGACCAGTGAATGTCCGGCTCCATCGGGCGGCGCCAGCGGATGGTGTCGCGGGCGAACAGGAGGAAGCGGCGGAACGACCGGATCTGGTCGAACTCCTCCTTTCCGTCGTCGCCGCCGACCTCGATCCCGTATTTCTGCACCAGCATGGGGACGAGGTTGCCGCGATACCGGTTCCCGTTCCGCTGGATGCCGCAGATCTTGTCGAAGAAGGACGACAGGATCCGCGCATAGGGGTTCCGCACGCAGGTGAAGGCATAGGATTTGTGCCCCGTCACGTTTGCCTCGATCACCGGCTGCGAGGCATCGATCCCCCACTTGTGCAGCCCCTCCTGCGCGTCATGCACATCGCCGTCGTAGAACCGCCCATGGTCGGAGTAATAGAGGATCTGCCCGATGGTCGAGCAGGCGCATTTCGGCACCACGCGATAGACGACGCTTTCGCTTTCGGTCATCCACGTGCCCGGAAATCCCATCGGCTCATCCCCTGATCCGGCCCTTGGTGCGGCCTTTCAAACAGTGAACGGAAAAAAGCAGAGCGGCGCTGTTTAATCAACGCAAGTTCCTGCCTATCAAGATAGAAACCGGAAGATGGTTGCAGGTACACCCGCGGACATGGCACGGATCGCCTTCATACTTCTCTGCCACAAGGACCCGGAGGCGGTGATCCTGCAGGCGGAGCGGCTGACCGCCGCGGGCGATTGCATGGCGATCCATTTCGACGGTCGCGCCCCTGACGCCGAATACCGGCGGATCGTGGACGCTCTGGCAGACAATCCCAACGTGACCGTCCTGAAGAAACGGGTGAAATGCGGCTGGGGCGAATGGTCCCTCGTCCAGGCGACGCTGAACGCGGTGGACGCGGCGCTGGAAGCGTTCCCGCGTGCCACGCACCTTTACATGCTCTCCGGCGACTGCATGGCGATCAAGTCCGCGGAATACGCGCATGCCTTCCTCGATGCCGAGGATTGCGATTACATCGAAAGCTTCGACTACTTCGAAAGCGGCTGGATCAAGACCGGAATGCGGGAGGAACGGCTGATCTACCGCCACTTCCTGAACGAACGGAAGCACAAGCGGCTGTTCTATGCCTCGATCGACTGGCAGCGGCGGCTCGGCCTGGAACGTGGGATTCCCGCCGATCTCGACATCATGATCGGAAGCCAGTGGTGGTGTCTGCGCCGCCGCACGATCGAGGCGATCCGCGACTTCTGCCGCGCCCGCCGCGACGTGATGCGCTTCTTCCGGACCACCTGGATCCCGGACGAGACCTTTTTCCAGACCCTCGTGCGCCACCTGATCCCGGAGACCGAGATCCGCACGCGGACGCTCACTTTTCTGATGTTCACCGATTACGGGATGCCGGTGACCTTCTACAACGATCACTACGATCTGCTGATGGGGCAGGATTACCTGTTCGCCCGCAAGATCTCGCCCGAGGCGGAGGAGCTGAAGGCGCGGCTCGGACAGCTCTATGCCGCCGAGGGTGTCACGTTCCACATTTCGAACGAAGGGCGGCGCCTGCACCAGTTCCTTGTGGGGCGCGGCCGGATCGGCCGGCGTTTCGCAACGCGCTTCTGGGAAACCGAAAGCTCCATCGGCAGCGATAGGGAGCTGATGATCGTGATCTGCCGGAAATGGGACCTCGCCCGCCGCCTGGCGGACCGGATCGGGCAGGTGACCAACCTGCCGGTTCTCGGCTACCTGTTCCAGGACCCGGCGGCGGATCTGCCCGACCTCGGCGGCATCCAGACCACGCTGGACAAGCGTGCCCGGCACCGGCGGGCGCTGGTGCGGATGCTGTTCGACTATTACGGCACCGACCGGCTGGTGATCTGCATGGACCCGGCGGGGTTCGACCTGCTGCAGGATTTTGCCTCGGACCGGGCGGTGACGCGGTTTCTGGACGTGGACTGCGTCTATTCCGACGACTACCTCGCCGACCATGCCCTGCGCGCCGGTCTGGCGGGCGAGGCGACCTCGCCCACCTCGATGGACCGGCTTCTGGCGACCCTGCGCAACGACTTCGCCTTCCAGACGGGCCGGATCCGGGACGCGGCGTTCGACTTCTACCACGTGATCCGCGAGACCGGCGGCCCGGAGGAAAACGCAGGACCGCTGGCCGCCTTCCTGTCGATCCCGCGCGAGACGGCGCGCGAGATCGCCGCCACCGACACCCTGTTTGCCGATTGAGGAGAGCCCATGGCCTACGCCTATGACGACCAGAACATCTTCGCCAAGATCCTGCGCGGCGAGATTCCCAACAAGACGGTGCTGGAGACCGAGCACACCCTCGCCTTCGAGGACATCCGCCCGCAGGCCCCGGTCCACGTCCTGGTGATTCCCAAGGGGCCTTACGTGACTTACGACCATTTCTGCGAGGCGGCGAGCGACGCGGAGATCGTCGATTTCAGCCGCGCGGTGGCAGCCGTCTGCAAGATGATGGGCGTGACGGCGGATATCGGCGAAGGGTGCCGCTTCATCTCGAACGCAGGCGAACACGGGGTGCAGGAGGTGCCGCACTATCATCTTCACGTCCTGGGCGGGCGCTGGATGGGGCGGATGCTGGCGAAGGCCGAGTGACGGCGGGCGGTCTGCGGTAAGCCGGGCTTAAGCCCGGCCTACGGACCGGGGCGACGTTGCACCCCGTTGCTCTAGTCCCTCGGTGGCAGCCTGTGGTGCTGCGGCAGGCCCTCGGCCACGCAATGAAACGGCTGCGCGTCGACCATGTAGATCGCCATGTCGGGCCGGCCGTAGTCCGCCGGGTCGTCCAGTGTGCCGACCTTGACCACCAGTGTCCGGCCGCCCGGCTGACGGGTGACGAGGTGGGTGCCGCAGGTCGGGCAGAAGTCCCGCGTGCGCGGCTGGTCGAGGTCCGGGCGCGCGAAGCTGGCCGGTTCGCCCTTGGTATAGCGGAAATCAGACGTCTTCATCATCATGAAGAAATTCGGGCCCCCGCCGGTGATGTACTGGCACTCCCGGCACAGGCATTCGCCCCGGAACACCGGCTCTCCCTCCACCGCGTAGCGGATCGCGCCGCAATAGCATCCACCTTCGAGCGTCATGGAAAATCCTCCCTTTCCGGACAGGCTACGCCGGCCCCGCGCTCTTGCCCAGCCCCGCCGGATCCACCATAGTCCGGCCCGACAGAGCGCCCGTGACAGGGCCAGCGAAAAGGACCCGACGCCATGCCCATCGAGCCCCCCGAAACCAAGATCGTGGACACCCACAAGGTCGCCTGCGACGGCGGCGAAGGCGCGCTCGGCCATCCGCGGGTCTGGCTGCACATCCCGGACGAAACCGGCTATGTCGAATGCGGCTATTGCGACGCGAAATACATCCTGCGCGGCCGGGAGGAACAGGCCGCGGTCAGCGAGAATCCGGGGCTGAAGGCGTAGCGGCACCGTCGTGGATCGCGGGCCTTGCCCGCGATGCCTCCGGCGGGAGTTTTCCGGGCCAGATGAAGCTGGGGGTAGTGCTCATCTCCGGCGGGATGTCGATGCAGAAAGGGGCAACATGGCTTTCGGCAAGGGGTGTCACCTGCACCTGATCGACGGTTCGGCTTTCATCTTCCGGGCCTACCACGCGCTGCCGCCCCTGACGCGGAAATCGGACGGGCTGCCGATCGGCGCGGTCTCGGGCTTCTGCAACATGCTATACCGCTATGTCGAGGCGAACACCGGCCCTGACGCGCCGACCCATGTGGCTGTGGTCTTCGACAAGGGTTCGCACACCTTCCGCAACGACCTCTACGACCTCTACAAGGCCAACCGCGAGGCGATGCCGGAGGACCTGCGCCCGCAGATCCCGCTGACCCGCGAGGCGACCGAGGCCTTCAACATCGCCTGCAAGGAGATGGAGGGGTTCGAGGCAGACGACATCATCGCGACGCTTTCCTGCCAGGCGCGGGACGCGGGCGGGCGGGTGACGATCATCTCGTCCGACAAGGACCTGATGCAGCTGGTCGGCGACGGGGTCGAGATGCTGGACGCGATGAAGAACCTGCGGATCGACCGCGAGGGCGTCTTCGAGAAGTTCGGCGTCTATCCCGAACGCGTCGTGGACGTGCAGGCGCTGGCGGGCGACTCGGTCGACAACGTCCCGGGTGCGCCGGGGATCGGGGTGAAGACGGCGGCGCTGCTGATCAACGAATTCGGCGATCTCGACACGCTGCTCGCCCGCGCCGAGGAGATCAAGCAGCCCAAGCGGCGCCAGACGCTGATCGAGAAGGCCGAGCAAATCCGGCTGTCGCGGCGGCTCGTCCAGCTCGACTGCGACACGCCGCTGGATTTCACACTGGACGATCTGGAGGTGCGGGAGCCCGAGGCCGAGACCCTGCTGGGGTTCCTGACCAAGATGGAGTTCCGGACCCTGACGAAGCGGATCTCGGACGCCATGGGCGTGGAGGCCCCGGCGGTCCCGGAGGCACCCGCGGCTGCGGCGGAAGACGCTGCGCCCGCCCCCGAGATGCCGCCGATCGACCCCGCGGCCTACGAATGGGTGCGCGACGGCGCGCGGCTGGCCGAATGGATCGTGCGGATCCGCGAACGCGGCTACGTGGCGCTGGACACCGAAACCACCGGCCTGAACGAGATGCGGGCGGATCTGGTCGGCATATCGCTCTGCGTGGACCCGGGAGAGGCGTGCTACATCCCGCTCGCGCATCGCGGCGCAGAGGAAGGGCTGTTCGACGACGGTGCGCTGGCCGAGGGGCAGCTTGGCCTGACCGAGGTGCTGGCGGTGCTGAAGCCGGTGCTGGAGGATCCGGCGATCCTCAAGATCGGGCAGAACATGAAATACGACGCGAAGATCCTCGCCCGCCATGGCGTGGCCGTCGCGCCGGTGGACGACACGATGCTGATCTCCTACGCGCTGAACGCGGGGGAGCACGGGCACGGGATGGACACGCTGTCCGAACGCTACCTCGGGCACACGCCGATCCCGATCAAGGATCTGCTGGGCTCCGGCAAGGGCATGATCACCTTCGACCGGGTCCCGATCGAGGACGCGGTGAAATACGCGGCCGAGGATGCGGACATCACCCTGCGGCTCTGGCAGGTGCTGAAACCACAGTTGCACCGCCGCCGCGTGACAACCGTCTACGAGACGCTGGAACGCCCGCTGCTGCCGGTGCTGGCGCGGATGGAGATGACCGGGATCAAGGTCGACCGCGACACGCTTTCGCGGATGTCGAACGCCTTCAGCCAGAAGATGGCGGGGCTGGAGGCCGAGATCCACGAACTGGCAGGCGAGACCTTCAACGTCGGCTCCCCCGCGCAGGTCGGCGAGATCCTGTTCGACCGGATGGGCCTGCCCGGCGGCAAGAAGGGCAAGACCGGGAAATATTCCACCCCCGCCGACGTGCTGGAGGATCTGGCGACCGAACACGACCTGCCCGCGCGGATCCTCGACTGGCGGCAGGTGAGCAAGCTGAAGTCGACCTACACCGACGCGCTGCAGACCCACATCGACCCCGAGACCGGGCGCGTGCACACCTGCTATTCCATCGCGGGCGCGAACACCGGGCGGCTGGCCTCGACCGACCCGAACCTGCAGAACATCCCGGTCCGGACGGAAGAGGGGCGGCGGATCCGGGGGGCCTTCGTCGCCGAGGAAGGCAAGGTTCTCCTTTCGCTCGACTATTCCCAGATCGAGCTGCGGATCCTCGCCCATATCGCCGGGATCGAGGCGCTGAAGGAGGCGTTCCGCGAGGGGCAGGACATTCATGCTGCCACCGCGTCCGAGATGTTCAACGTGCCGCTGGACCAGATGACGCCCGAGGTGCGGCGGCAGGCGAAGGCGATCAACTTCGGGGTGATCTACGGGATCTCGGGCTTCGGTCTGGCCCGCAACCTGCGGATCCCGCGGGGCGAGGCGCAGGGCTTCATCGACCGTTATTTCGAGAGGTTCCCGGGCATCAAGGATTACATGGACGCCACCGTCGCCTTCGCCAAGGAACATGGCTTCGTCCAGACGCTCTTCGGGCGGCGGATCAACACGCCCGAGATCAACGCCAAGGGGCCGCATGCGGGCTTTGCCCGGCGCGCAGCCATCAACGCGCCGATCCAGGGGACGGCGGCGGACGTGATCCGGCGGGCCATGATCCGGATGGACGACGCGATCGCCGGGCTGCCCGCGAAGATGCTGCTTCAGGTGCACGACGAACTGATCTTCGAGGTCGAGGCCGGGGCGGAGGACGCTGTGATCGCCGTGGCCCGCGAGGTGATGGAAGGCGCGGCGGACCCTGCGGTGAAACTGGCGGTGCCGCTGGTGGTCGATGCAGGCCGGGGCGCGAACTGGGCGGAGGCGCATTGATCGGTGTGGTGACCGAAGCCCGGCCTGCATCTTCGTTCCAGCGCCGCGCTATAATGAGGTGGGAGGCCGGGCTTTCAGCCCGGCTCCGCCCCAACCACCCGCGCAAGCCGGGCCAGCGCCGGCCCGTGGGATGGCGCTTCACAGCCTTTGAACCTCTCGATTTATGGCAGCCGTGGCAGCGCCACTCCCAACACTCTGCGCCTACGGCACCAAAGCGCCAGCCCGCGGGGACGGGCCGGCGCTGGCCCGGCGGCCTGCGGCCTCGTCCCGGGCCTTGGGCGTGGCTCGGCTGAAGCTGGCTTCGGAGCCCACCTCTACCGCACCCAGACCTCTACCCGGCGGTTCACTTTCGCGCCCCACGTGCTGTCGTCGCAGGCCATCGGCATCGCCTCCCCGAAAGCGTCCACGTCCAGCGCCACCCGCGCCTCGTCCAGCGTTTCGGCGGCGGCCAGCACGGCCCGGCGGACGCTCTCGGCGCGGCGCAGGGCGATCCGGGCGTTGGTCTCGGCCCGCCCCTGCCCGTCCGAGAAGCCGACAAGGACGATCCGCCGCCCGTCATACCGCCCGGTTTCCAGGTCCGCCGCCAGTTGCCGGATGTTCGACCGCGACTGCGCGTCCAGTGCGGTCGAGCCCGGTTCGAACCGGAAGGACAGCGTCAGGCGGCGCAGCGGTGTCAGCACCGCGACCATGCGCTTGAGGTCCGACAGGCTCACTTCGTTTCCCGCCAGCGCGATGGCGTTGGCGAAGCGGTCGCCCTGATCGTTGATCGGCACCTCCTCGGGCGACTGGTCGATGAACCCGGCGCGGCGGATCACCAGCTGCGCGGCGGGTGTCCGGGTGTAGGCGAGGAATTCCCGCGCGATCTGCGGCAGCCGCCGCGCGGGGGTGTAGAGGAAGACGGGCGCGGTCAGCGGGTAATCTTCGGTCTTGGCATTGCGGCGGGTGGCGTGGATGGCGAAGCCGCAGTCGCCGGACAGCCCGAGCGGCACGGCATTTCCCGTTTCGGAGGTGGTGGAGAGCGCGATGGCGAAGGGATCACGGATCACCGCGCCGGTCAGGGCCCGGTCGCTCGCATGGCGGGTCACGTCGCCGCGCAGTTCCGCACCCACGGGGGCGAGCAGACGGTCCTCCACCGCCTGCGCCAACCCGGCCACCGGGTCGCGCAGATGCACGGTGACGGGCGCGTCGGGGCCGCCGACCTCGGCCCAGTTGACGATCCGGCCCGAGAAGATTCCGGCAAGGTCCGGGACCGTGATGTCGCGCACTGGATTGTCCGGCGCGACGATCGGCACCAGCGCGTCCAGCGCCAGCACCCGCACCCGGCCGGCCGCGGTCATGTCACCCATCCCGGCCTCCCACGCGCGTTCGGATTCCGCCGGACGGATCTCGCGCAGGGACATGACGATGTCGGCCTCGTTGGCCAGCAAATCGGCAAAGCCCTCGTCGGTGTTGGTGGAGTGGATCAGGAACTCCGCCGCCAGCCGGTCCTCGTCCTTTTCGGTCAGCGCATAGGTGACGCGGTTGCCCGGCGCCTCGGCCCGGGTCACGACATAGCCGCTGCGCAGGGCGAACGCCTCGATCAGCGCGGGCAGCAGCACCTCACCGGCGGTGGCGGCGCCCGAGATCTTCAACTGGGCGACGTAAGCTTCGAGGTCCGGGCACCCCGGCCCCTCGCAGAGCACGCCCGAGCCGTCCACCGTCAGCTCGCCATAGGCGGTGTCGACCCGGTAGAATTCCCCGTCGAAGCCCAGCAGGGTGCCCTCGATCTCGACATTGCCGTCGCGGGACAGGAGCGTCACGTCCTGTGCCGCGGCGGACAGGGGCAGGAGCGGCAGAGCGCACCGCAAAAGAAGATGTGCGGCGAAGCTCGCCGCACAGGGGAATGCCATGTGAAGACCTCGGAGGTCGCCTTACCTGCTGGCGATCTTCAGGTCATTCAGCGGGGTTTTCAACAGCAGAAAGTCCCCGACAGCATCGCATTCCGGCATCGGGATCGACAGCTCCTGCCGGGCCACGCGCGCACCGGCGCGCAACTGAGTGATGGTGGCGGTGACCTCGCGGTCGCAATTGGCGCGCAGCACCTCGGCCTCGAGGGACATCGCGACGTCGCCGCCGGTGCGGGAGGTCGCGCTCGGGAAGGAATAAACCTGCGCCAGCGGCGAGTCCTCCAGCGCGGGATCGCCCAGCATCAACAGGAAGCCGCCCTCGCCACGGGCCGCGATGGCCGGCTCACGCGGCGCGCCGGACCAGACATGGCCCGCCTCGTCATAGCCTGCGCCAAACTCCAGCGCGTGCAGGGTCAGGCCGGACCGGCCCGCGGTCTGCAGCACAGCGCGGTCGTAGAACATCAGCGATCCGACCTTTGCCACCGCCTCGGCGCCTTCGCCATCGGGCAGGATGGCGGTGAAGCGGGCATCTTCCGACAGGGCGGGCACCGCGATGTCGATCCGGCCGTCGCTGTCGGTGAGCTCGGCGAATTGCATCCCCTCGTGCTCGAAGGTGACCCGGGTGTAGGGCGCACAACCGGCCTGAAAGCTGAGCGTCACAAGCGCCGCGATGGAAGCGTTGGCGCTCAACGACACCGCGCAGTCGGGGGTCTCCGTTCCGACGGCCACCGGCTGGGTCGCGCGCGGTGCGTCGGACAGGTCGTCCTCCGCCGGCTCCGTTTCCTCCGCCGGCACCTGCGTGATCGAGGCGACCGGTGGCGCGTCGGGGAGGTCGTCGGCCCGGGGCATCGACTGCAGCTGAGGGGGTGCCGTCGGGGCGGCCAGCGGGCGGGCCGGCATCTGCGGATCCTCGGGAAGCGAAGAGGTCAGCGTGATGTCCGAGATCTCGATCCGCTCCGGCTCCGGCGGGGCGGTCAGCGTGACGGCGGCGAGCGCGCGGGACTCGACTGGCGTCGCGGCCAGCGAAAGCTGCGGGGGATCGCCGGGGCGGCCGGCCTGCATCAGGAAGCCGACGGCGGCCGCCGTGCCGACAGCGCCGGCGGCGATAAGGACCTTGCGTGCCACGTTACCCTCCATGGCGGTGTTTTCGTTGGCGGGCAGACTGCACGAAGAAAGGGGCCGCTTTACGGCTGGGCGGGGCAAGCAATTGGGCCATTGCGTGACGGCATCGCCGCCGCAATGGCCGGCAGTTTCAAGGTGTCAGAGGCTGCCGTGGCAGTGCTTGAACTTCTTCCCCGATCCGCAGGGGCAGGATTCGTTCCGCCCCGGATCGCCCCAGGTGGAGGGGTCGTTTTCGTCGAACCCCTCGACGGCGGCTCCGGGCTGAACCGGATCGGCCTGCACGGCGTCGGCCTGTTTCAGCGCCTCCTGCTGGGCGGTGATCTGCTGCTGGAACATCGCGAACTGCTGGCGCTGTTCTTCCTCCGTCATCGGGCGGACGCGGGCGAGGGTCGCGGTGACCTCCTCGCGCAGGCTGTCGAGCATGTTCTCGAACAGCTGGAAAGCTTCCTTCTTGTATTCGTTCAGCGGATCGCGCTGGGCGTAGCCCCGGAAGCCCACGACAGAACGCAGGTGCTCCATCGTCAACAGGTGCTCGCGCCACTTGGCGTCGATGGTCTGCAGCAGGATCTGCTTTTCGATCTGGCGCATGTTCTCGGGCCCGAAGGCCGAGGTCTTCTTCGCCATCATCTCGTCGCTGGCCTTTTCCAGCCGCTCCGCGATGACCTCGTCGTCCACGCCTTCCTCGGCCGCCCATTCGATCACCGGCTCCTCGAGCCCCAGCTTTTCGAGCACGGCGGCGTGCAGCCCTTCGACGTCCCACTGGTCGGCATAGGCGCGTTCGGGGATGTGCTGCGAGACGAGGTCATCGACCACCTCGTGCCGCATCTCGGCCACCATTTCGGAGAGATCCTGCGATTCCATGATCTCCATGCGCTGCTTGAACACCAGCTTGCGCTGTTCGTTCATCACGTCATCGAACTTGAGGACGTTCTTGCGCATGTCGAAGTTGCGGCCTTCGACCTTGGCCTGGGCACGTTCCAGCGACTTGTTCACCCAAGGGTGAATGATGGCTTCGCCTTCCTTCATGCCAAGACCCGACAGCACCTTGTCCAGCCGGTCCGACCCGAAGATCCGCATCAGGTCGTCTTCGAGCGACAGGAAGAAGGCCGACCGCCCCGGGTCGCCCTGACGGCCCGAGCGGCCGCGCAGCTGGTTGTCGATCCGGCGGCTTTCGTGCCGCTCGGTCGCAAGGACGAAAAGGCCCCCGGCCTCCTTCACCTTCGCCTCTTCCTCGGCGTGTTCCGCCTCGATCTTGGCGCGGATCTCGTCGGGGTGCGCTTCCGGGTTGGCGGCCAGCGCCTCCATCACCTTCATCTCGACGTTGCCGCCCAGCTTGATGTCGGTGCCGCGCCCCGCCATGTTCGTGGCGATGGTGACCGCGCCCAGCTTGCCGGCGTCGGCGACGATCTGCGCCTCCTGCTCGTGGTGGCGGGCGTTCAGCACGTTGTGCGGCAGGTTCTCCTTCTGGAGAAGCTGGCTCAGAAGCTCGGATTTCTCGATCGAGGTGGTGCCGACGAGGATCGGCTGGCCCTTGGCGTGGGCCTCCTTGATCGTCTCGACGATGGCGGCGTATTTCTCCTGCGCGGTGCGGTAGACGGCGTCATCCTCGTCCTTCCGGGCGATCGGCTTGTTCGTCGGCACCTCGACCACCCCGAGGGAATAGATCTCGCGGAATTCGTCGGCTTCGGTCGCCGCCGTGCCGGTCATCCCGGCCAGCTTTTCGTACAGCCGGAAGTAATTCTGGAAGGTCACCTGCGCCAGCGTCACGTTCTCGGGCTGGATCGGCACGCCCTCCTTCGCCTCGATCGCCTGGTGCAGTCCTTCGGACAGGCGCCGCCCGGCCATCATCCGGCCGGTGAATTCGTCGATCAGCACCACCTCGTTGTTGCGCACGATGTAGTCCTTGTCGCGCTGGAACATCTTGTGCGCACGAAGGGCCTGGTTCACGTGGTGGATGATCGTGGTGCTTTCGGGATCATAGAGGGACTGGCCCTCGGGCAGCAGGTCGCGGCGGTGCAACTCCTGTTCGAGGTGCTCGTTCCCCTCGTCGGTGAAGGTGACCTGTCGGGCCTTTTCGTCCTTGGTGTACATCTCCTCGGTCAGGCCGGGGATCAGCTTGTCGATCGCGGTATAGAGATCACTCCTGTCCTGGCTGGGGCCGGAGATGATCAGCGGCGTCCGCGCCTCGTCGATCAGGATCGAGTCGACCTCGTCGACGATGGCGTAGTTGTGCTTGCGCTGGAACATGTCCTTCAGGTCGGACTTCATGTTGTCGCGCAGGTAGTCGAAGCCAAGTTCGTTGTTCGTGGCATAGGTGATGTCGCAGCGGTAGGCCGCCATCTTCTCGTCCTGCGGCTGCTGCGGATAGACGACGCCCGTCGTCATCCCGAGCGCGCCGTAGACCTTGCTCATCCACTCGGCGTCGCGTTTGGCGAGGTAGTCGTTGACCGTGACGATGTGCACGCCCTTGCCGGTCAGAGCGTTCAGATAGGCCGGGAAGGTGGCGACGAGCGTCTTGCCCTCGCCGGTCTTCATCTCGGCAATGTTACCGCGATGCATGAAGATGCCGCCCAGAAGCTGCACGTCGAAGGCGCGCAGGCCAAGCGCCCGGCGCGCGGCCTCGCGGCAGTTGGCGAAGGCTTCGGGCAGCAGGTCGTCCAGGCTTTCGCCGCCCTTGGCCCGGTCGGCCAGTTCGGCGGTCTTGGCCTTCAGCGCCGCGTCGTCCATCGCCTGGAACTCGGGCTCGAGCGCGTTGATCTTTTCGACTATCGGCCGGGCAGCCTTCACTTTTCGGTCGTTCGGAGTCCCGAACACCTTCTTGGCCATAGTCCCGATACCCAGCATGACAGTTCCGATCCGGTCGTTGACGACATCGTGCGAAAGCGCGGGGTTGTCTGGCCCTGAAGCCGCCCATAGAACGGGCCGGAATGGCCACCCGCGCCTTTAACACAAGGCGATGTAAGGGTGGGGCCCATGACTGTCAACGCCGCGCGCCGGGGCATCCCGTCGCGTGGGACAACGAAGGAACACCCATGCCGACCACTTCGATGATCCGCGCCGGACTCGCCGCCGCGCTTCTCGCCGCCCCGCTGCCGCTCTGGGCGCAGAGCGAAACCCCGAGCGAGGCCGGAGAGAGCCAGATCGAAACCGCCGCGGCCCCCGCCGACGCGGACACGGTCGTCGCCACGGTCAACGGCGTCGACGTCACGCTGGGCCAGATGATCGCGCTGCGCGGCAGCCTGCCGCAGCAGTACAACCAGCTTCCGCCGGAGGTGCTGTTCAAGGGCATTCTCGACCAGATCGTCCAGCAGATCCTGCTGGAACAATCCTATGATGGCGAGGTGCCGAAGGCGGTGTCGCTCGCCCTGGAAAACGAACGTCTGGCACGGATGGCCGGTCTGGCCGCGGCCGAGTTCCTCGAAACCGCGGTGACCGAGGAAGAGATCCAGGCCGCCTACGATGAGAAATATTCCGAAAGCGAGGGCAAGGAATACAAGGCCCGCCATATCCTCGTCGAGACCGAGGAAGAGGCTCGCGCTCTGATCGAAGAACTCGACGGCGGCGCCGACTTCGCCATGCTGGCGAGCGAACATTCCACCGGCCCTTCGGGTCCGAACGGCGGCGACCTTGGCTGGTTCGGCCCGGGCATGATGGTGAAACCCTTCGAGGACGCCACCACCGCGCTGGAACCGGGCAGCTACACCCGGGATCCGGTGCAGACCCAGTTCGGCTGGCACGTGATCCTGCTGGAGGAAACCCGTGACAAGGCCGCCCCCGCGCTGGAGGAGGTCCGCGGCGAGATCGAGGCCGAGCTTCAGAACGCCGCCGTGGAAGCGCATATTGACGCGCTGACCGAAAACGCTGAAATCGACCGGAGCGGGGCCGAAGGTGTGGACCCGGCGCTTCTGACAAACATCGAACTGCTGGAGTAACAGCCCATGGGCAAGTATCCCGTCTCTCCCCTCGCCCCCGCGGCCTTTCCGGATCTTCCGGTCATCCGCGGCGCCTCCTTCGCCACCGTTGCGGCGGGGGTGCGATACGCGGGACGGACGGACGTGATGCTGGCCCACCTGGCCCCCGGCACGACGATGGCGGGGGTCTTCACCCGGTCGTCCACACGCTCGGCCCCGGTGCTCGACTGTCAGGCCAAGATCGGCGGCGACAGCGACGCGGGCGCGGCGATCGTGGTGAACTCGGGCAATGCCAACGCCTTCACCGGCAAGAACGGCGTCACCGCGACCGAGGCCGTCACGAAAGCGGCGGCCGAGGTCCTGGGCCTGCCGGTGGAGCGTATCTTCACGTCCTCCACCGGAGTGATCGGTGAAAAGCTCCCCGCCGAACGGATCACCTCCAAGTTGGGGGAGCTGAAGGCCGCGCTGGACGAAGGCGCGATCAAGGTGGCCGCCAACGCCATCATGACGACCGACACCTATCCCAAGGGCGCGGCGGCCGAGGTCGAGATTGGCGGCGAAATGGTGAAGATCGCAGGCATCGCCAAGGGCTCCGGCATGATCGAGCCCGACATGGGCACGATGCTGGTCTACATCTTCACCGATGCGAAGATCGCCCGCCCGGCGCTGCAGGACATGGTTTCGGCCATTTCCGACAAGACCTTCAACTGCATCACCGTGGACAGCGACACCTCGACCTCCGACACGCTGCTGATGGCCGCCACCGGCGCCTCGGGCGTGACGGTTGAGGCCGGCGATGCCGCGTTCGAGGAGGCGCTGCATGGCGTCATGCTGGACCTCGCGCAGCAGGTGGTGAAGGACGGCGAGGGCGCAACCAAGTTCGTCGCGATCACCGTCACCGGCGCACGGACCGACGAAGAGGCGCGCATACACGCGAAGTCCATCGCCAATTCCCCACTGGTCAAGACGGCCATCGCGGGCGAGGACCCGAACTGGGGCCGCATCGTCATGGCGATCGGCAAATCCGGGGCCGAAGCCGACCGCGACCTGATCACCATCCGCTTCGGTGACGTGCTGGTGGCCGAAAAGGGCTGGGTCGCCGAGACCTACCGCGAAGAGGACGGCGCGGCCCACATGAAGGGGCAGAACCTGACCATCTCGGTCGACCTCGGGCTGGCCGAGGGCGCGGCAACGGTCTGGACCTGCGACCTCACCCACGGCTACATCGACATCAACGCCGACTACCGGTCGTGAAGGTAATCCTCGTCTCCGCCGTCGCGCTGATCGACGTGGACGGGCGCATCCTGCTCACCCAGAGGCCCGAGGGCAAATCCATGGCCGGTCTCTGGGAGTTTCCCGGCGGCAAGGTTGAACCGGGCGAAACGCCCGAGGCCGCGCTGATCCGGGAACTGCAGGAGGAGCTGGGCATCGACACCTGGCAAAGCTGTCTCGCCCCGCTCACCTTCGCCTCGCACAGGTACGACGATTTCCACCTGCTGATGCCGCTCTTCGCCTGCCGGAAATGGAACGGCACGCCGCAGGGGCGCGAGGGGCAGGCGTTGAAATGGGCGCGTGCCAACGAGCTTCGCAATTACCCTATGCCTCCGGCGGACGAACCCCTGATTCCCGTCCTTCGCGACTGGCTCTGATACAAGATGTTCTGGGCGCATTTCTTCCCTGACACCTCATGTTGATCCCTAAATGTGTAACTTTTGTGCCAAATGACGCGCGGTTCTCCATAATTTGAGCATTTTCTCAACTCAAAGTTGGTGAATCGGCCACTATATTGGTGTAATCCTATCGTTACATTTCCTTGTGGGGAGGAAAGAGGGGAATATGCAGAGAACAATAACAGTGGGGAACTACGTGTCCGTGCAAGGCACGTTTGTTCGTCAGCTCGCCGATGGCCGGATCGAGGTTCAGGTGGGCGACAAGGTTTTCGCAGGCATGCCGGCGAACCGCCAATCGGCGGCCTGATCTAACGAACGACCCCGGCGGCCACTCACCGCCGGACCTTGAAATACCGGGGCGGTCCTCAGGGGCCGCCCTCTGCTTTTGCGCTGGCCCGTCCCGCGCTGCCGGGTACAGTCCGCCCGGCGCAACGGGGAGGCGGCGGTCGGCAATCATGGACATCGTGCTGGTTCTGACGGCGCTTGCGGCGGCGGTGGTTTATGCCTTCGGCATCGTCCTCGCCCCGCTGGGGCTTCGGGTGGCGCCGCCCGTGGCGGGGGCGGCGGTGTCGGTCCCGTCCTCCGCGCTGTTCTTCCTGCTGTTGGCGCCGTTCACCGTGGATTTTGCCGGGTTCGACCGGCACAGCTTCGCGCTGTTCGTGCTGGCGGGGGCGTTTTTTCCGGCCATGGTGACGCTGCTGAACTTTGCCGGAAACGTCCGGCTCGGGCCGAACCTTGTCGGGGCGCTTGGCAACCTGACCCCGCTTTTCGCGGTCGCGCTGGCGGCGGTCCTGCTGGGCGATGTGCCTGGTCCGTGGCAGGTGCTGGGGATCCTTGCCGTCTGCGGCGGTCTGCTGCTGCTGGCGGTGGAGCGGATGCGCCTGCACGCGGGCGCCGCGCTCTGGGTTCTGCTGCTGCCGCTCGCCGCCGCGGTGCTACGCGGCGCGGCGCAGCCCGTGGTGAAGCTGGGGCTGGAGGGGTGGCCCGACGCCTTCGCAGCCACCACGATCGGCTACGTCACCTCGGCGATCGTTCTGCTGTCGGTCCGCCGGGCCGTGCATCGCGCCCCGTTGCCCCGCGACCGCCGGGTGCTGTGGTATTGTGTGATCGGGATCTGCAACGGGCTGTCGGTCGTCTTCCTCTACGCGGCACTGACGCGCGGGCCGGTGACCGTCGTCGCGCCGCTGATGGCGACCTATCCGCTGATCGTGATGGGGCTGAACCGGGTCATCCACGGCGACCGCGCACTCACCCGGACGACCTTCGCCGGGATCTGCATTTCGGTCGCCGGGGTGGCGGTGGTTCTGGCCGCCGGATGAGGGCGGGACGCCGGCTTACGCCAGCGTCCGCGCGACTTCTTCGCGGGTGAAGATCTCGATGACGTCGCCGGGGCGGATGTCATCGTAGTTCTCGAACGCCATGCCGCATTCCTGGCCCGATTGAACCTCGGACACTTCGTCCTTGAACCGCTTGAGCGTCTTCAGCGTGCCTTCGTGGATCACCACGTCGTCGCGCAGCAGACGCACACCGGCCGAACGCCGTGCCACGCCCTCGGTGACGAGGCAGCCGGCGACCTTGCCGACACCCGTGACCTTGAAGACTTCCTTGATCTGCGCGTAACCGATGAAGTTCTCGCGGATCTCGGCCGAAAGCAGACCCTCCGCCGCCGCCTTCACGTCGTCCACGAGGTCGTAGATCACGGAATAGTACCGGATCTCGATCCCCTTCTGGTTGGCCGACTGGCGGGCGGGCGCGTTGGCCCGAACATTGAAGCCGAAGACCGGCGCGCCGGAGGCCTCGGCCAGCGAGATGTCGCTTTCCGTGATCGCGCCGACACCCGAGTGAAGGACCCGCACGCGGACCTCTTCGTTCCCGATCTTTTCCATCGCCTGTACGATGGCCTCGGCCGAGCCCTGCACGTCCGCCTTCACGACGATCGGCATCTCGGTGACGTTCTCGTCTTCCTTGGCCTTCTGCATCAACTGTTCCAGCGTGGTCGCCGCACCGGCCGCCGCGCGCTTGTCCTTCGCGGCCTGCTGGCGGTACTCGGCGATCTCGCGCGCCTGCGCCTCGGTCGAGACGACGTTCAGGACGTCACCCGCCTCGGGCGTGCCGTTGAGGCCCAGAACCTCGACGGGAACCGACGGGCCGGCTTCCTTGACGCGTTCGCCGCGGTCGTTCTCCATGGCGCGTACCTTGCCCCACTGTTCGCCGACGACAAAGATGTCGCCCTGCTTCAGGGTGCCCTTCTGCACCAGAACCGTCGCGACGGGGCCGCGGCCCACGTCAAGCTGCGCCTCGATCACCGCGCCTTCGGCGTTGCGGTCGGGGTTGGCCTTGAGTTCCAGGATCTCGGCCTGCAGCGCGATGGATTCCAGCAGATCGTCCAGGCCCTTGCCGGTGATCGCGGACACCTCGACGTCCTGCACGTCGCCCGACATCTTCTCGACGATCACTTCGTGCTGCAGCAGCCCTGCCCGGACCTTGTCCGGATCGGCCGCCGGCTTGTCGCACTTGTTGATCGCAACGATCATCGGCACACCCGCCGCCTTGGCGTGGTTGATGGCTTCAACCGTCTGCGGCATGACGCTGTCGTCCGCCGCGACCACGAGGATCACGATGTCCGTCACCTGCGCACCGCGCGAGCGCATCGAGGTGAAGGCGGCGTGGCCCGGCGTATCGAGGAAGGTCAGCGTCTGACCGGACTCCGTCGTCACCTGGTAGGCGCCGATATGCTGCGTGATGCCGCCGGCTTCGCCCGCCACGACCTTGGCGTTCCGGATCGCATCCAGAAGCGAGGTCTTGCCGTGGTCGACGTGGCCCATGATCGTGATGACCGGGGCGCGCGGCTTGAGGTCTTCCGCCTTGTCCTCGGTGCCCTCGATCACCTGTTCCACGTCGGAATCCGAAACGCGGACGATGCGATGGCCGAATTCCTCGACGATCAGTTCGGCGGTGTCGGCGTCGATGGTCTGGTTCTGGGTGACCATCATGCCGTTCTGCATCAGCGCCTTGACGACATCGGCCACGCGTTCGGCCATCCGGTTGGCGAGTTCGCCGACCATGATCGCTTCGGGGACCTGCACGTCGCGCACGACCTTCTCGCGCTGGACGGGGCCGCCCATGGCCTTCTGGCGCGCCCGCTCCTGCTTGCGCTTCATCGCGGCCATGGATTTCTGCCGGCCGCCCTCGCCGCCGAGCGCCTGGTTCAGCGTCAGCTTGCCTGAGCGGCGGTTGCCTTCGTCGCCACGGCCCTTGCCACGGCCGCCGCGATCGTCGCGGTCCGCACGTTCGGGGGCCGTCGCCTTGCCCTTCGGCGCCGCGCCGCGGCCACCGCCGCGCTGCGACTGGTCTTCGGCCGGGGCGGGCGCAGCGGCAGCGGCGGCAGCGGCCTTCGCCGCCTCTTCCGCCTCGCGCTTCTGGCGCTCCTCTTCCTCGGCCTTGGCCTTCAGCGCCTCTTCGCGCTCGCGTTCCTCGCGGGCCTTGGCTTCCATTTCCTCGCGGCGGCGCTCACGCTCTTCCTCGCGGGCCTTCTCCTCGGCCTCGCGCTGCGCGGCTTCTTCCACCTCGCGGGCCTTGGCGGCCTGCAACGCCTTCAGACGGCGCTCCATCTCGGCGTCGGAAATGCCTGCGGGACGTTTCGAGGGATCGCCAAGCGGCGTGCCGCCGGGGCCCGTCTTGCCGCCCGTGCCCTGCCCGGGCTTGGGCACGACGACGCGCTTGCGCTTGGTTTCCACCACGACGTTCTTCGTGCGGCCATGGCTGAAGCTCTGCTTCACGTTCCCCGACCGGGGACCGCCGCCACGTACACCGAGAGTTTTCTTGCCGTCTTGGTCGCTCATATACGTCTTACATCCTTTCAGGCGGGCCCCTGCCCGCCGGGGTCGGCCCGCAGGCCCTTCAGCCTTTGCGCCTCCTCTACAACACGTTTCGCCAGACCACCAGCCGCCAAAGCCGCATGCACAGCCTGTTGACGGCCAAAGGCCTGCCCGATCTCACTCATCGTCAGCCAGCCGATGAACTTGCCCCCGTAGGGCGTCGACAGCTTCGACTTGCCGCGGCCGGACCCGTCGCTGGCCTGGATCAGGATCTGGGCACGCTCCTTGTCGAGCCAATCCTTGACCTTCTCGTAACCGGCTACGGCGTCACCGGATTTCCGCGCCAGCCCGAGCAGGTCGACCACATGCCGGGCGACCGCCCCCTCGACGATCCCGACGAGGTCGTCGGGCAGATCGACCGACTTGCGGGCGGCGCGGGCGAAGGCCTTCTTCTTCACCGCCGTCTCCAGTGCCGCACGGTCGGCGCTGACCCAGATGCCGCGGCCGGGCAACTTGCCCAGAACGTCCGGCACCACGAGCCCGTCGGGGCTGACGACGAATCGGATCAGCCCCCCCTTGGGCTGGACCTCGCCCGTGACGATGCACTTGCGCTCCGGCCCGTCGGCCCTGTCCTTCACTGCACCGCCACGACTCATGCCGCGCGCCCCCCCGGGTCGGGGCCTCAGGCCCCGAGCTCCTCTTCGGAGGCGTCTTCCTCGTCCCCGGCTTCCTCGTCCGAGACGAGGTCCGCCGGATCGACCCAGCCGAGCGAGACGCGCGCCGTCATGATCAGGTGCTGCGCCTCGTCGAGGGACATGTCGAACTTCTCGAGCAGCCCCTCGTCCTTGACGCGTTCGCCGTTCACCGTGGTCCAGCCGCCGGCCAGCTCCCAGTCGGCGCAGGTGGCGAAATCTTCCAGCGTCTTCACGCCATCCTCGGCCAGTGCTTCCACCATCTGGGGTGTCAGGCCGCCGAATTCAATAAGGCTGTCCTCGGCCCCCAGTTCGCGGGCATGGTCGAGCGCCGCTTTCGCCTGCGCTTCGAGGTAGTCGCGCGCCCGCGCCTGAAGCTCTTCGGCCGTGCCTTCGTCCACGCCGTCGATGACCAGAAGTTCGTCCTGTTCGACGTAAGCGACCTCTTCGAGGTTGGTGAAGCCTTCGGACACCAGAAGCTGGGCGAAGAATTCGTCCAGGTCGAGCGTGTCCATGAAGAGCTTGGTCCGCTCCTCGAACTCCTTCTGGCGGCGTTCCGATTCCTCGGCCTCGGTCATGATGTCGATGTCGAGCCCGGTGAGCTGCGACGCCAGCCGCACGTTCTGGCCGCGCCGCCCGATGGCGAGCGAAAGCTGCTCGTCGGGCACGACGACCTCGATCCGCTCGGCATCCTCGTCCAGAACCACCTTCGACACTTCGGCCGGCTGCAGCGCATTCACCAGGAACGTCGGCAGGTCCTCGGACCACGGGATGATGTCGATCTTTTCGCCCTGAAGCTCGTTCACCACGGCCTGCACGCGGGAGCCGCGCATACCGACGCAGGCGCCCACGGGGTCGATCGAGTTGTCGTAGGACACGACGCCGATCTTCGCGCGCGAGCCGGGGTCGCGGGCCACGGCCTTGATCTCGATGATGCCGTCGTAGATCTCGGGCACTTCCATCTTGAAAAGCTCGGCCATGAACTCGGGCGCCGTGCGCGACAGGAAGATCTGCGGCCCGCGGGTCTCGCGCCGCACATCCTTGATGTAGCAGCGGATGCGGTCGTTGGGGCGATAGGCCTCGCGGCCGATCTTCTCGTTCCGGCGCAGGATCGCTTCGCCGGTGCCGACGTCGACGATGACGTTGCCGTATTCCTCGCGCTTGACCTGCCCGTTGATGATCGTGCCGACGCGGTCCTTGAACTCGTCGTACTGGCGGTCACGCTCGGCTTCGCGGACCTTCTGCAGGATCACCTGCTTGGCCGATTGCGCCGCGATCCGGCCCATCTCGACCGGGGGCACTTCCTCGACATAGGTGTCGCCCACCTTGGGATCGGCCATGTATTGCTTGGCCTGCTGGACGGTCATCTCGGCCTGGTAGTTCTCAAGCTCCTCGTCCTCGACCACGGTGCGGACGCGGGTGAACGTCGCACGGCCCGTCTTGCGGTCGATCTTGACGCGGATGTCCATTTCAGAGCCGTAACGGCTCTTCGCGGCCCGGGCGAGGCTCTCTTCCATCGCCTCGACCACGAGGCCGGGGTCGATCATCTTCTCCCGCGCGACGGCCTCGGCGGTTTGCAGCAGCTCAAGCTGGTTTGCAGAGGTGATTGCCATTGTCCTTAGTCCTCCTGGGAACCACTGTCCGCCTCGATCTCGTCGAAGGCGTTTTCGTTCAGAACGCCCGCGTCCTTCCGGGCCTTCAGCATTTCCTTGATGAGCTCGTCGGTCAGGACGAGCTTGGCATCGGCGAGCCAGTCGAATTTCAGCCCGATGGTCGTGACCTCGTGGCCTTGGTCGAGGTTGATGAGAACCTCGTCGTCCTCGATGCCCGCCAGCACGCCCTTGAAGCGTTTCTGGCCGCCGATCATCTGGCTGGTCTCGATCTTGGCCTCGTAGCCTTCGAAGGTGTCGAAATCCTTCAGCCGGGTCAGCGGCCGGTCGATACCGGGGCTGGAGACCTCCAGCGCGTAGGGGTCGGTGATCGGATCCTCGACATCCAGCACGGCGGAAACCGCGGTGGAGATCTGCGCGCATTCATCGACCTCGATCCCGCCGCCGGGGCGTTCGGCCATGATCTGCAGCGTCTTCATGGTCTTGCTGCCGCCCATCAGGCGCACGCGCACCAGTTCGAACCCCATGTCCTCGATGACGGGGGTCACGATTTCGGCCAGGCGCCGGTCGATGGCGGCTTTGGCGATCAGGTCGGACATAGGAAGCTCGCACTCACTGGGATTTCAGGGCACAAAAAAACGGGCGCGCGGCCCGTCAATGCATCCGGTGGAACATCGGACCCGAAGGGCACCGACACGCCGCTGTTGAGGCGGCATATAGGGAGAATCGGGCGGGGGCGCAAGTCCTAACTCCCCGACTTGCCCGGGAGCGTGCGCCGGGGCAGTCTGCGGGGCGACCAGTGTGCGTCCATCGCAGAGAGGGAGCGGCTCATGCGCGGGGATCCGAGGGATCAGGTTGTGGCTTCCTATTACCGGGTGCGGCAGATGCTGGGTGCCCTCGGCATCGCGCTGCCGGTGATGCTGCTTCTGGCGGGGTGGATGGAGTCGGGCAGGATCCTGCCGTCGCTGTCCGACTACTACCACACGATCCAGCGGGACATCTTCGTCGGCTGCCTCTTTGCCATCGGCACCTTCCTGATCGCCTATCGCGGTCACGACCGCGTGCCGGGCGAAACCCTGTCGGACGAGGTGCTCACCAACCTTGCAGGCTTTTCAGCCATCGCCGTCGCGCTGTTCCCGAGCGAGGCGGCGGAGCCGCAGGTGACCACGCTGACGCAGGCGGCGCTCGGGATGCGGGCGGCGGTCACCGGGCATTACCTGGCCGCGCAGGCGTTCCTCTATTCGCTGGCGTGGATGTGCTTCGTCCACTTCGCCCGCACCGCCAGCGCGCCGCGCCGCCGCATCTATCGCGGCTGTGGCATGGTGATCGTCGCGGTCGGCGTGGTGGCGACATGCGCGGCCATCGGGCGGCGCTTCGGATCGGACGGCGTCCACGCCTTCGTGATCGACAACTCCGTCGTCTTCTGGTGCGAGGCGGTCGGCGTCTGGGCCTTCGGCATCGCGTGGCTCACCAAGGGCCGGGCCGAGATGCTGCTGACCCGGCGGCGGCCCCGACTGGCCTGACCGGCGCGATCCCGCAGGGGCGCATGTGCCCTCCCGTTCCTGCCATCCGCGTGCTAAGGGCGGCGCGACGTCAGCCGAGGATCCTGCCCATGCCCACCGACACGGAAACACCGCCGATCACCCCGCCGGGCGCGGGCTGGGAGCAGATCGACGACATCGGCTTCCTCGACCTCGTCGGGCCGATCTGGCGGCGGCGGGTCGGTGAAGTCTATCACTACGGCTTCACCGCCGAGCCGCGGCACGCCAACCTGAACGGCGTTGTGCAGGGCGGCATGATGATGACTCTGGCCGATCGTGGCATGGGCCGGACCGTCCGCATGGCGCATGGCGACAAGCCGGTGGCGACGGTGCATTTCAGCTACGACTTCATCGCCCCCGCGCTGATCGGGCACTTTCTGGAACTGCATCCGAAGATCACCAACCAGACCGGCGCGCTTGTCTTCATGGAAAGCGTGGTGATGGACGGCGACAGGATGATCGGACGGGCCAACGGGGTGTGGAAAAAGCTGAAGGCGAAGCCGAAGACCGGGTAGGGTCACTCCCGCGCCAGCCGGTCCATCGTCTGCACCAGTTCGGCGCTGATCTCCGGTTCAGACAGGGCGTGACCGGCGCGCGGGATCATCCGGATTTCCGAATTCGGCCAGGCCGAGGACAGATCATAGGCCATCCGCGGCGGGCAGATCATGTCGTAGCGGCCCTGCACGATCACCCCGGGGATATGGGCAATCCGGTCCATCCGGTTCAGGATGTGGCCGTCCTCCTCGAGGAAGCCGGCATTGGTGAAATAGTGGTTTTCAAGCCGCGCGAAGGCACGGGCGTAGTCGCCCGGCGGCTCGCCTCCCGCGCCGTTCGAGGCCATGGAGGCCAGCGCGTTTTCCCACTGGGCCCATGCGCGGGCGTATTTCACCTCTTCGGCCATATTCCCGGAGAACAGGCGCTTGTGGTAGGCGGCGATCAGGTCGCCGCGCTCGTCCTCGGGGATCAGCCCTTCGAACCGCGCCCAGATCTCGGGCCAGAACCGCCCGGCGCCGCCGGCGTAGAACCAGTCGAGCTCGGATTTCGTCATCAGGAAGACGCCGCGCAGGATCAGGTGGCTCACCCGGTCCGGATGGCTCTGGGCATAGATCAGCGCCAGCGTCGCACCCCAGGATCCGCCGAAGACGATCCATTCCCCGATGCCCAGCGTCGCGCGGATCCGCTCGATATCCGCGACGAGGTGCCATGTGGTGTTGGCCTCGACGCTCGCGTGAGGGCGCGAGCGGCCGCAGCCGCGCTGGTCGAACAGGATGATCCGGTAGTGCTCCGGGTCGAAGTACCGCCGCATCGCGGGGCTGCATCCGCCGCCCGGACCGCCATGCAGAACGACCACGGGCCGTCCCTCGGGGTTGCCGGACTGCTCCAAATAGAGCACATGACCGTCGCCCACCTCCAGCATGCGCCGGTCGAACGGATCGACCGGCGGGTATAGGAAATGGGCTGCGTTCTTTTGGCCGCGGTACTTGTCCATCATGGCCCTATATAGACTTGCAAGAGGACGCGCCACCAGAGGGATATGCAATGACCGAGGCCCAAACCACAGTCGACCCCGGCGAAGTCGCCAAGTTCGAGGCTATGGCCGCCGAGTGGTGGGATCCGGACGGCAAGTTCAAGCCGCTGCACATGATGAACCCGGTCCGGCTGGATTACGTCTGCAGCCAGATCGCCGCAGAATTCCACCGCGACCTGTCGGCCGACCGGCCCTTCGACGGGCTGCGCCTGCTGGACATCGGCTGCGGCGGGGGGCTTCTGTGCGAACCGATGGCGCGGCTCGGGGCCGAGGTCGTGGGCGCGGACGCGGCGGCGCGGAACATCCCCGTCGCGCAGGTCCATGCGGCCCAGTCGGGGCTCGAGATCGACTATCGCCACACCACCGCCGAGGCGCTGGCGGCGGCGGGCGAACAGTTCGACGTCGTTCTGAACATGGAGGTGGTGGAACATGTCGCCGATCCGCTCGCCTATCTTACCGCCTGCCGCGCGCTTCTGAAGCCTGGCGGTCTGCACCTGTGTTCGACCATCAACCGCAACCCGAAAAGCTTCGCCATGGCGATCGTCGGTGCGGAATGGGTGATGCGCTGGCTGCCCAAGGGCACGCATGAATGGCAGAAGTTCATCACGCCGGATGAACTCTACGCCCTGCTGGAGAAGGCGGGGATGGAGCCGGTGGACCGCAAGGGCTATGTCTTCAACCCGGTGTCGTGGCGGTGGACGATCTCGGACCGGGACCTGTCGGTCAACTACGTCACCGCCGCGCTCCGGCGCTGAGGGAACCCCGCCCCGGCGGTGGCGTTGAAGACGCGTGATCGCCGAGGCCGCCCTTCCCGTCATCCTGTTGCTCTTCGCCGTGGCCGGCGGCGTGATCTGCCTCTGTGGCGTGATGATGACCGGCCTCGCCGACAAGATCGCCGACCGCACCGGGCTGGGCGAGGCGATCGTCGGCGGTGTCGTTCTTGGCGCGGCGACCTCGCTTTCGGGGACGGTCGTGTCGGTGACGGCGGCGCTGGACGGGCGCGCGTCGCTGGCGTTTTCCAATTCCATCGGCGGGATCGCGGCGCAGACCGCCTTCCTCGCGCTGGCCGATCTCATCTATCGCCGCGCGAACCTGGAACATGCTGCCGCCGAGGTCACCAACATCATCCAGGGCGTCCTGCTGCTGGGGCTGCTGATCCTGCCCTTCGCAGCCCTGACAACGCCGGAATGGACGCTCTTCGCCATCCACCCCGTCAGCCTGATGATCGTGGCGGTCTACATCGGCGGGCTCTTCGTCAGCCGCACCACGCGGGAGGCCCCGATGTGGAAGCCCGTGCGCACCCGCGAGACGCGGACCGACACGCCGGACGAGGAGGACGAGAAGACCGCGCAGAAGTCGAACCCGCGGCTGTACGGCGAATTCATCGGCCTGATGGTGCTCATGGGCATCGCGGGGTGGGTCATAGCGCGCTCCGGGTCCGAGCTGACGGACCGGCTTGGCCTGTCGGCCTCTCTCGTCGGGGCGCTGATGACGGCGGTGGTGACGTCCCTGCCGGAACTGGTGACGACGCTGGCCGCCGTCCGCCGGGGCGCGCTGCAGCTGGCGGTCGGCGGGATCATCGGCGGCAACACTTTCGACACGCTGTTCCTGAGCGCGGCGGACACCGCCTATCGTGACGGATCGCTCTATCACGCGGCCGAGATGCAGGATTTCTTCTGGATCACCACGGCGGCGCTGATGACGGTGGTGCTGCTGGCCGGCCTGATCGTGCGGGAGAGGCAGGGGCCGGCGGGCATTGGCGTGGAAAGCCTGCTGATCCTGGGGATCTACGGCACGGCGGTCGGGGTGCAGATTTTCGCAGGGTGAGGTGGCTTTTCTGATCACGGCCCCGAGCGGCTCCCTGGCCCGGAACAAGGCCGCAGGCCGCCGGGCCAGCGCCGGCCCGTCCCCGCGGGCTGGCGCTTCGGTGCCATTCGCGTCGCGTGTCGGCGCAGGCGCTACCACGGCCGGGATAAATCAACAGGCTCGGAAGACGGGATGCGCCATCCCAAGGTCCGGCGCTCTCCCGGCTTGCAAGGGTGGCCGGGGGCTGCTGAGCGCTGAGGCCCGGCCTACGGGATGTCGCGTTCCCGGACGCCCGGCCCGGCGCCCTTCGGGCGTGTCCCGGGCCGGAGGGAACAGCTCACCCCTCCTCCAGCTTCAACCGCAACTCCCGCAGGATCGGCAGCGCCGCACGCACGCGGTCGTCGCCCAGTTCCCCCACCAGTTCCGAGATCATCGGGGTGATCGCGCTCAGCGCCGCGTCCCGCGCCCGGTGCCCGGCGGGCGAGATCGCCACCATCTTGCGCCGGGCGTCGTCCCAGTCCGGGCGGATGTGCACGTATCCCGCCCATTCCAGCTTGTTCAGCGTGTTGGTCATCGCGCCCCGCGTCACGTGGAACGCCTTGGCCAGCTGCGCCGGCGACCGCTCCCCGCCCCGCACGAGGTGGTTCAGCACCGAAAAGTGCGAGATCTCCATTCCCTTCGGCAGAACCCGCGTCAGCCGGTTCCGGACCAGCTGATCCGCTGTCAGGATCTCGCTGAAGAGTGTCACGGCAAGGGAATGGGCGGTGTCTGTCCTGCTCATCCGTCCAGCCGGAACTCCCTGTCATGGGTCAGCGACGGCACCTTGCCGCGCGCCTCCGCGACGGCGGCCATGTCCAGATCGAAGCTCGCGATCCCCGGCTCCGTTCCCTGGTCCAGGATCACCTCGCCCCAGGGCGCGACGACCATGCCGTGCCCGTGGGTCGACCTCTCCCGCCCGCGCGAGGCCCTGTGCGTTCCGCATTGCGCCGGCGCCAGAACCCAGCATCCGGTCTCGATCGCGCGGGCGCGCAGCAGGCTCTCCCAATGCGCCGCACCGGTGACCGGCGAGAACGCGGCCGGCACCGTCAGGATCTGCGCCCCGGCCTGCGCCAGCGTCCGGTAAAGCGCCGGAAAGCGGATGTCATAACAGACACTCATGCCGATCTGGGCGAAATCCGCCTCGGCCACCACCGCCCGCGCGCCGGGGCGGTAGCCGGCGGATTCGCGGTAGGTCTCGGTCTCGCTCACCTGCACGTCGAACATGTGGATCTTGTCGTACCATGCCACCTGCGCGCCCTCGGGCGAGAACAGGAAGGAACGGTTGGCGAAGCGCCCGTCCGGATCGGTCGTCTTCAGCCCGATGGAGCCGAGCAGCAGCCAGATCCCCTGCTCCCGCGCAAGCTCCGGCATGGCGGCGAGGAACGGGTCCGCCTCGGGCATCCGCAGCACCTCCCCCTGCCGGGTGCGGCTGGCGGAGACGCAATTGGTGACCTCCGGCGTCAGCACGAACTTTGCCCCGTCCGCCGCCGCGCGGCGGATCAGGTCGGTGACCATGACGAGGTTCTCCTCCGGATCGTCGGAGGAGGTGATCTGGATCAGCGCCGTCCGCATCAATCGGCCAGCAGCGGGTCGAGCCTGCCCGCCTGCTCCAGCGCATAAAGATCGTCGCAGCCGCCGACATGGGTGTCGCCGACGAAAATCTGCGGCACCGTGCGTCCGCCGTTGGCGCGCTGGATCATCTCCTGCTTGCGCGGCGCGTCCGTCATCACGTCGATTTCGTTGAAGGCCACGCCCTTCTGGGTCAGCAGCCGCTTGGCTGCATGGCAGAAGCCGCAGATCGGGGTTGTGTAGATGTCGACCGGTTTCATGGCGTCCTCCTGCGGGTTGGGCTTCCGCTGGAACTTAGGGGTCTTTGGCCACCCGCGCCAGTGTCACCACCGAAACATCCGCCGCGCCCGCCGCCAGGCAGGCCTCCGCCGCCGCCGCCAACGTCGCGCCCGAGGTCATCACATCGTCCACCAGAAGCACATGCCGCCCCGCCACCCGCGCCCGCCGCGCCTGCGGCACTGCGAGGGCGCCATCGAGCGTGGCGAATCGCGCCTCCGCCCCCTTCCCGTCCAGCGGCGGCGTCGCGCGCCTGCGGGCCAGGAGGTCGGGGCAGCAGGCCTCCCCCAGCTCGCGCGCCAGCGCACGTGCCAGCAGCGCCGCCTGGTTGTAGCGCCGCCGGATCAGCCGCATCCGGTGCAGCGGAACGGGGGCGATAAGCATGCCTGCTGTCTCCACCCCCGCCAGCGCCTGCCGCATCCACCACGCGCAGGGCACGGCAAGGTCTTGGCGGTCCCCGTGCTTCAGCGCCAGCACCAGCCGCCGTCCGGTGTCGCGGTACAGCATCGCCGCCCGCCCCTGCCGCCACGGGCGCGGCACCTTCATGCAATCGTCGCAATGCGCCACCTCTCCGGGCCGCCCGCCGGGCAGCGGCAGGCCGCAGAGGTCGCAAACCAGCCCCGAGGTGAACATCGCATCCCGCCAGCAGGGACCGCAGAGGCCGAATTCGCTTTGCACATGGGTGCCGCACGTCAGGCAGCGGGGCGGGTAGAGCAGGCGCAGGGCGGTTTGAATGTTCATCGCGTGCCGCTTATCTAGTCCCCATGACCACACCCCGCCTCACCGACCGCCAGGCCCTTCTCCGCAACCGCGCCCGCGTGCGGGAGGAGGCTCTGTTCCTCCACGACACGGCCCTCGACGAAACCGAGGCTCGGCTGGGAATGGTTAAAAGAACGTTTATTTCGCCGCTGATCGTGGGGCCGCAGGCGGAACGGTGGGCGGAAAGGCTGGGCCTCGATGCCCGCTGCATCCCGGACGACGAGGTTCTGGATGTGACGCCCGGGGCGCATGACCTCGTGATCCACGCCATGGCGCTGCACTGGGCCTCGGACCCGGTCGGCCAGATCATCCAGTCGCGCCGCGCGCTCAGACCCGACGGGCTGTTCCTCGCCACCCTGTTCGGCGGCCAGACCCTGCACGAGTTGCGCGCCGCGCTGGCCGAGGCCGAGACGGAGGTGACCGGCGGCCTCTCCCCGCGCGTCGCACCGATGGCCGAGATCCGGGACCTCGGCGCGCTGCTGCAACGTGCCGGCCTCGCCCTGCCGGTGGCGGATTGCGACCGGCTGACGGTGACCTACGCCACCCCGCTCCACCTGATGCGCGAATTGCGGGCCATGGGCGAGGGCAACGCGCTGGACCACCGACTGCGCCGCCCGACCCGCCGCGCCGTCCTCACCCGCGCCGCCGCGATCTACGCCGAACGCTTCGCCCTGCCCGACGGCCGCATCCCCGCCACGTTCGAGATCATCCACCTGTCCGGCTGGGCCCCGGACGACAGCCAGCCGCAGCCGCTGCGCCCCGGCTCCGCGACCCATCGTCTCGCCGAGGCGCTTGGCGCTCGGGAAACGCCGCTGAAGGATTGACCGGGAGACGAAAGCGTCTATCTCCGGCCCGGACGAACAGGAGAGCATCGATGCAAGACGCCACGCGGCCGGATCACGCGCCGAACAGCCACCCCGCCATCCCGCGTGCCAAGGTCGGGGTTCTGGTGGCCAACCTCGGCACACCGGACGGCACCTCCTACTGGCCGATGCGGCGCTACCTGAACGAATTCCTTTCGGACAAGCGGGTGATCGACTACCCCCGCTGGAAGTGGCAGCCGATCCTTCAGACCGTGATCCTCGGCAAGCGGCCCTTCACCAGCGGCGCAGCCTACCGGTCGATCTGGAACACCGACGCGGATGAAAGCCCGCTGATGACGATCACCAAGCAGCAGGTGGCGAAGCTGAAAACCGCCCTGCACGACCGCTACGGCGACGCGGTGATGGTCGATTACTGCATGCGCTACGGCAATCCGTCCACCCGCTCGAAGGTGCGCGCGATGGTCGAGGCAGGGTGCACGCGCATCCTCTTCTGCCCGCTCTACCCGCAATATGCCGGCGCCACGACAGCCACCGCCAACGACCAGTTCTTCCGCGCACTGATGGACGAGAAATGGCAGCCCGCCAGCCGCACCCTGCCGCCCTATTTCGACGACCCCGCCTATATCGACGCGCTGGCGCAGTCGGTCACCCGCGCCTACGCAGGCATGGAACAGGAACCCGACATCCTCGTCTGTTCCTACCACGGGCTGCCGTATCGCTACCTGACCGAAGGCGATCCCTACCATTGCCAGTGCGTGAAGACGACGCGCCTGCTGAAGGAACGACTGGGCTGGGCGGACGATCGCATCACCACCACCTTCCAGAGCCGATTCGGCCCCGAGGAATGGCTGAAACCCTACACTGTGGAGGAGGTGGCCGAGCTTGCCCGGCGCGGCAAGAAGCGGATCGCGGTGATGGCGCCGGCCTTCTCGGCCGATTGCATCGAGACGCTCGAGGAGATCAACGAGGAGATCCGCGAAAGCTTCGAGCACGCGGGTGGCGAAAGCTTCACCTACATCCCCTGCCTGAACGACGACGAGGCCCATATCGCGGCGCTGACCGGCCGGATCGAGGCGAACCTGGCGGGCTGGCTGGACTGACCGGCCGTCCGCAGGTCAGGCGGACCCATCATCCGGACATAGAAAAAGGCGGTGTGGAGACACCGCCTTTTTCCTTCAATTCGTGCGAGCCTTAGCTTGCTGCGATGGCCGCGCCGATGACGACGAGCAGCAGCAGCGGGATCAGGATGCCCGACGAAGTGCTGCTGGTTTCTTCCACGATGACCGGGGGTTCGATGATCGGCTCGGCGATGGAGCCTGCATAGGCGGTCGAAGCGGCGGCAACCAGGGCAGCAGCGATAACGAGTTTCTTCATTTTATCCTCCAGATATGTGCCCAAACCCCCAACAGGTTAAAGGGCAGGGACACCCAAGACTTACCTCGTGACTCGTTCTTGGCAACAAAATCGTTCGATTGCAATTGCCCTCGCGTCGGTCTGCCCTGCGATCGCCGGTTTGTCGTCAAATTAGCAACACCTGCGTGCCGACGTTGGTCAGCCCGAAAAGTTCAGCGATATGTTCGTTGTAGAGGCCGATGCAGCCGTTCGACGACTTGCGTCCGATCTTGCGCGTGTCGTGGGTTCCGTGGATGCGGTAGTAGGTCCAGCTGAGGTAGAGAGCATGGGTCCCCAGCGGATTGTCCGGGCCCGGGCCGACATAATCCGGCCACTCCGGATTGCGTTCCTTCATCGACGGCGTCGGGCGCCATTCGGGCCCCACCACCTTGCGCACCACGCTGGTCCGGCCAAGGCGAGTCAGCTCCTCGGTCAGCGGCACGGAGGTCGGGTAGAGCTTGTAGATCGACTGATCCTCGGACCAGTAGTGCAGCGCCCGGCTGGTGGTATCGACCAGCACCGCGCCGTTGGCCGTGTTCGAGAAATAGGGGCGCCAGTCCAGCGACCGGAAGGACGAGATGTTGCGCCGCGACGACGTGCTCAGGTCCCGCTCCACCTGGGTCGAGTTCTCGAACGGCGAGGTGTAGGTGGACTGGGCAAGGGCGGGTGCGGCCAGAAAGGCGGCGCCGGTGGCCAGAAACGCGCGACGGCCGTGGGGGGATTTGGGCCGGGTCATTGGCAACTCCTGAAATGGATCCGGAACGGCAGGTTCGGCCACAGGATAAGGCTCCGGGCCGTGTGCCGCAATTCAAACGTCCGTAAACCCGCCGAGTTCCGGGAAAGCGGGTTTGTCAAGCCGCGCGCGCCGCGCTAAGTCCGGGGAAACGCCAGACAACCGGACCGATCATGCGACTGACTCTTCTCCTTGCTCCCGCCCTGCTGCTTCTGGCGGCCTGCGCCACGTCTCCGATCGAGTCGACGCTCGGCCCCGACGGGCGCCCCCTGCCCAAGGTTTACCGCATCGGTCCGAGCGACGAAGGCCGTATCCAGTACGAGATGCTGGACGGGGTCAACGCGCTGCGGCAGGCCGCCGGGGCACCGCCGGTCGCGCTGAACCCCCAGCTCAACGCCGCCGCCGCCACCCATTCGCGCGACATGGCGAACCAGAACCGGCCGTGGCACTTCGGTTCGGACGGGTCCTCTCCGATCGACCGGGTGCGGCGCGTCGGCTACACGGGGCTGATGCTGGGCGAGAACATCTCGGAGACTTACGAGACCGAGCTGGAGACGCTGGCGGCGTGGATGGAACAGCCCGACACCCGCGACGTGATCCTCGACCGCCGCGCGCGCGACCTCGGCTTCGCGTGGTTCCAGGAAAGCAACGGCAAGATCTGGTGGACGCTAATCATGGGTGGCGGCAGCGGCGACGGTTTCCCCGCAAGCTGAGGCGCCACGGGGTTCCTTGAGCCGTATGCCGGGCTTCAGCCCGGCTCATCGGAACGCAAAGGCCGGGCTGAGGCCCGGCCTTCGCCTTTTCGCAACGGGCGCGACGCCCTCACGGGTAAATCGAAATCGGTGTCCCGTCCTTCACCATCGCATAGATCTGTTCGATCTCGCGGTTGGTCACGGCGATGCACCCCGCCGTCCAGTCGCGCCCGCCCTTGCGGAACTCCCACGGACGACCGTGGATGAAGATGTCGCCCCCCGGGCTCTTCCCCTGCGACGAGGCGAACTCCCTGTCGTTACGGTTCGGATAGTTGATCCCGATCGACAGGTGGAATTTCGAGTTCGGATTGCGCCGGTCGATGACGTATTCGCCCTCGGGCGTCTTGCCGTCATTGCGGAACTGCTTGTGCCCGACCGGAGCGAAGCCAAGCCCGAAATCGTAGCTCTCCAGCACCTTGTCGTGGTGCAGCAGGTACATCTTGCGCTGCTGCTTGTAGACCACGACCCGCGTCACCTCGGGGCCGTTGTACGTCTTGAACTTGGAACAGGCCGTCGCGCCAAGCGCGATGGCGAGGATGAGAATGATCCGGATGAAGCGCATGGCTGCCACTGCCCTATCTTTTGAGATCTTGGTCCCTTGGGGCGGCAAAATAACGGGTTCGTGAGGCTTTGCGAAGCGGGGATTCCACCCTCACGCGGAAGTGAGCGTGAATCCCGCCACCAGCTCGACATGAGGGGACCAGCGGAACTGGTCCACCACATGCACGGAGCCGAGCGTATATCCCGCCGCCACCAGAACCGCCGCATCGCGCGCAAAGGTCACCGGGTTGCATGACACATGCGCGATCACCGGCACCCGCGCCTTCGCCAGCTCAGCCACCTGCGCCGCCGCCCCGGCCCGGGGCGGGTCGATGACGGCTCCGGCGAACCGCGCCAGATCCTCGGCCAGCAGCGGGCGGCGGAACAGATCGCGCGCCTCGCTCGTCACCCGCTTCAGCCCCGGCGCCCCGCGCCACCCGCGGTCCATAGCGGCGGTCATCTCCGCGTCGCCCTCGACCGCGTGAACCTCCGCCCCCTCCGCCAGCGGGAGCGAAAAGGTCCCGCAGCCGGCGAACAGGTCAACGATCCGCGCTTTCCCCTGCATCAGGGTCGAAACCTCGGCCAGCAGCCGCGCCTCGCCATCCGCCGTCGCCTGCAGGAACGCGCCCGGCGGCGGCACCACCCGGGCGCGGCCGAAATACTGCTCGGGCGCGTGGCGCATGGCGATGACCTCGCCGTCCCACGCCAGCCGGGCGAGGCCCAGCCGTTCGGCCTCTTGCGCCAGAATAATCTGCAGCGGCCCGTCCAGCGGCTTGCCCCCCGTCACCGCGATGTCCAGCCCGGCGGGCGCCAGAGTGGCGGTCACCGACAGCTCTCCCTTGCGACTACCGCCCGCGATCGACAGCGCCTCGGCCACCGGCAGGGCGGCCATCAGGTCGGGGTGCAGCAGGTGGCAGCCGGGGATCTCCACCACCACGTCCGAGGCGCGGGCGTGGAATCCGGCCAGCGCGCCCTTCTTCGTCCGCCGCGCCGACAGCACCGCCCGCCGCCGCGACCGCTCGGGCGAGGTGTGGACCGAGGCGATCTCGGCCTTGACCCCCTGCGCGGCGAGCGCCTGCCGCACCACCTCTGCCTTCCATTCGGCGATGAACGTCGGCGCGGCATGCTGCAACGCGCAGCCGCCGCAACTGCGGAAATGGCGGCAGGGCGCGGCGACGCGCTCGGGGGCGGGCGCGACGATCTTCACATCGGTCAGCCGGTCGCCGGTCAGCCGCCCGGTCACCTCCTCGCCCGGCAGGGTGAGGGGGGCGAAAACGGGGCCGGGGGCGATCCCGTCGCCCTGGTGGCCGAGGCGGTCGATGCGGTAGCTGTCCATGCCGCTCCGATACCGCAGCGGCGCGGGCGCGGCAAAGCCCTATTCGGCGGCCTCCTCCGAGCCATCGGATCCCAGAAACCCGCCCGACTGCCGCGTCCAGTAGCGGGCGTAGAGCCCGTCCTGCGCCAGCAGCTCCTCGTGGTTTCCGATCTCGACCACCCGACCGGCGTCCAGCACCGCGATCCGGTCCATGTGGCTGATCGTGGAAAGGCGATGCGCCACCGCCAGCACCGTCTTGCCCTCCATCACCCGCTCCAGCGCGCCCTGGATCGCCGCCTCGACCTCGCTGTCCAGCGCCGAGGTCGCCTCGTCCAGCACGAGGATCGGCGCGTCCTTGAGGATTGCCCGGGCCAGCGCGATCCGCTGCCGCTGCCCGCCCGACAGCTTCACACCGCGTTCACCCAGCCGCGCCTCGTAGCCTTCGCGCCCGGTGTGGTCGGACAGGTCGGTGATGAACTCATGCGCCTCGGCCTTCTCGGCGGCTGCGATCAGGTCGTTCTCGTCCGCGTCGGGGTTGCCGTAAAGGATGTTTTCCCGCGCGGAGCGGTTGAACATCGCGGTCTCCTGCGTGACCATCCCGATGGAGCGGCGCAGGCTTTCCTGCGTGACGTGCCGGATATCCTGACCGTCGATCAGGATGCGACCCTGTTTCGGATCGTACAGCCGCATCAGCAGCGCCACCATCGTCGATTTCCCGGCGCCCGAAGCGCCCACGATGCCCAGCTTCTCGCCCGGCTGGATGTCCAGCGCGATGCCGTTCACGCCGCCCTTGTCGCTGTCGCGCCCGTAGGTGAAGCTCACGTCGTCGAAGGTCACGCGGCCTTCGCTCACCTCCAGCGGCACGGCGCCCGGTTCGTCCTCCAGCCGCACGGCGCGGGCGAGCGTGCGCATCCCGTCCTCGACTTCGCCGATATTGGCATAGACCGTCATCAGCGCGAAGCTGACCCAGCCGGTCATCTGCGCCACGCGCATCGCGATGGTCCCCGCCGCCACCGCGTCCCCGATCGAGGCCATGCCCTCCGACCAGAGCCAGAGCGTCCCGCCGACCAGCAGCACCGGCAGCGTCCCCGCCAGCGTGTTCAGGCAGATGCGGAAGGTCGCGGCCATGTAGCCGAATTCCAGCACCCGGCCCCGGAACCGCCCCATGGCGTCCAGCGCGGCGGCGTCCTCATGATCGTCATGGGCGAACAGCTTGACCGTCTTGATGTTGGTGATCGTGTCGACGATCTGCCCGGTGACCATCGCCCGCGCCGCGGCCCGGTTCTTGGCCCGCGCCCGGATGCGCGGCAGGAAAAAGCGGATCAGCGCGAAATAGAGACACAGCCACAGCAGGAACCCGACCGCCACGCGCCAGTCGATCCCCGCCATCAGCGCCACCGCACCGCTCAGCGAGGCGAGCGCGAAGGTGACCACGTTGATCATCTCGACCGTGACGTCGGTGATCGCGCGGGCGGCCTGCATCTGCTTCTGCGCGATGCGGCCGGCGAAATCGTTGTCGAAGAAGTTCACCGACTGGCCCAGCGTCCAGCGGTGCAACCGCTGGAGCACCAGGGTGTCCACGTTGGGCGCGACGATGATCGAGTTCGCGGCCGAGGACAGACCCATGAAGAGCGGCCGCGCGAGCAGGAAGAAGGCGATGGCGAGCGTCAGGATGCCAGCGTTCTGCGCGGTAAAGAACCCGCCCGGGCCGGAGGCGGCGGCGGTGTCGATCACCCGGCCGAGGATCCAGGCCGTGCCCGCCTCCATCCCGCCTGCGAGGGCCGAGAAGAATGCGGCGACCAGCAAGGCCGGGAAGGCCCCCTTGAGCGCCCAGCGCATGAACCTGAGAAGCGTGGTCGGGGGCGGGCCGTCTGCGGGACGGAAAGCATCGATCAGGTGTTCCGGCCGCATGGGGGCTCCTTTCACCTTTGCGATACTGGCCCCCGGCGCGGCAGCGTCAAGACGCGGGATCGGGCAATGCCATCAGGGCGTCGTGATCGAGGGTGAAACCCGACGCGACGAACGCCTCTTCAAGCTGCCGCAGCCGACGCCCCACCTCCGACCCTGCATACCGGTCGAGCAGATCGGTGGCCTTCACCGGCAGCACCTGCGCCGCACCCTCCGCAATCGCCTCCAGCGCCGCCCGGTCCACCGGGTGGCCGGCAATCGCCCAGCGCAAAAGCAGCGCGTCGCGGCCCAGCGCCTCACCTTGCCGGAATCCCAGCGCGGCGGGGCCGTCGGCAGAGGTCATGACGGCCTGAATCGCCTGCAATTGTCTCTGCTCCGCATTACTCAGCCGCAGCGCTTCGGCCGGCGCTTCTCCCCCGATCACGGCCAGGCGGCGGACCGCGTCGGGCGGTGTGCCGGTGTCACCCTCCAGATGCACCAGCGGCGCGAGGAACCGGTCGTCCGCGCCAGGCAGCACGTGCACCAGTACCCCCGTCTGACGCATAGCGGCGAGCGCCGGCGCAGGGTCCGGCGCGGCCAGCAGGCGGCGCATCTCGTGCCCGACACGTTCCCGCGAAAGCGTCTCTATTCCACCCGAAAGGGCTGCTATTGCGGCCAGCGCCTCGGCATCCATGCCGGCCTCCGGGTCCCCGTACCAGGCGTGGAAACGGAAGAAGCGGAGGATGCGCAGGTAATCTTCGCGGATGCGCTGGCCCGGATCCTCGATGAACCGCACCCGGCGCGCCTGCAGATCGGCCATACCGCCCAGCGGGTCCGCCACCGCGCCACGGGCATCGGCATAAATCGCGTTCATGGTGAAATCCCGCCGCCGCGCGTCCTCGGCCACGTCGTCCGAAAAGGCGACGACGGCGCGGCGGCCGTCCGTCTCCACGTCCCGGCGAAAGGTCGTCACCTCGTGCGGGATCCCGCACGAGACCAGCGTGACGGTGCCATGGTCGATCCCCGTCGGCACCGCCTTCAACCCCGCCGCTTCCGCAAGCTTCATCACCCGTTCGGGCCGCGCATCCGTCGCGATGTCGATGTCGCCCACCGCGCGGCCCAGCAGCGCGTCCCGCACGCAACCGCCGACGAAGAGCGCCTTGTGCCCGGCCGCCTCCAGCACCGCGCAGACCGCTTGCGTGGCGGGGCGGTCGATCCACTCTCCCGCCACCCGGGTCATGCGCCGAGCCGGTCCGCCAGAACGCGGCACATCCGGGCGGTGGCCCCCCAGACGTAGTAGGGGCCGTAGGGGACCGTGTAGTAATACCGCCGCTGCCCGCGCCAGCGGCGACCCTGCGTCAGGTAATTGGCGGGATCCGCGAGATGATCGAGCGGTACGCGAAACGCCTCTTCCACCTCGCCGGGCTCGGGCCGCACCTCGAAGGGCTCGAGGATCCGCCCGACCACCGGCTGCACGGTGAAATTCGTCACCGTCACATGAGAGGGCAGCAGTCCCAGCACCTCGACGTTCTCGCGCGAGAGGCCGATCTCCTCCTCGGCCTCGCGCAGGGCGGCGGCGGTGGTGTCGGCGTCGCCGGGATCGACCTTGCCGCCGGGAAAGGCGATCTGCCCCGGGTGATGCTTGAGCGCCGAGGAGCGCTTGGTGAGAATCACCCAAAGCCGCCCGTCGATCTTCTCGATCGGGATCAGCACCCCGGCGGGCCTCCGCGGCTGTTCCGGCAGGGCGACTCCCGGGTTAAGCTCGAAATCCGAGGTCGGACCGCCCGGCGCGCGCAGCGCCGCGCGGATCCGTTCGAACTCATTCACCCGTGTCGTCCACGTCCTTCGCCTCGAACCCGACGGTGGCCGGGTCCAGCACGTAGTGGGCACCGCAATACTGGCAATCCGCCGTCACGACTCCGTCGTCGGTGGTCATCTTCTCGATGTCCTTGGCCGAGTAGATCGACAGCGACTGCCGCACCTTGTCCTCCGAGCAGGAGCAGCCGAACCGCACCGGCTGGGCGTCGAAGACGCGCGGCGCCTCCTCGTGGAACAGCCGGACGAGCAGGTCGGTCGGGGCGAGGTTCGGCCCAGCCAGTTCCATGTCCTCGGCCGTGTCGAGGTGCATGTTGACGCGGTTCCAGTTCTCTTCCTCGTCGCCCTCGACAAGGTCCTGCGCCAGGATCAGCCCTCCCTCGCCCGAGCCGCCGCCGTGCAGCGGCGACGCCTTGGGCATGGTCTGCAGCATGATCCCGCCGCCCCGCCAGCTTGCCACGCCGCCCGGTGTCTGGCTGACGCCGAAGCTGAGCGCGAAGCGGGTCGGGATCTGTTCGGACTGGGCGAAATACGCCTCGGCGCTGCGGGAGATCCCGTCGCGGGTGATCGGGGTGATCCCCTGATAAGGTGTCATCCCCTTGCCCTGATCGATCATGATCGCGAAATAGCCGTCGCCGATCTGGTCCATCGGGACGTTGCCGCTGATCCGGTCGGCGTCGAAGCTGGCATAGGCGCGGATGCGCGCCGGCTCGCCCTCTTCCGAGGGGCCGTAGTAATCGGTCGCGATCATCCGCACCGGGCCGTCCGATTGCAGCTGAAGCTGCAATTTCCAGCGCAGCTTGATGGTTTGCCCGATCAGCGCGGTCAGCAACGCCATCTCGGCGACCAGCGCCTCGACAACCGGCGGGTAATCGTGTTGCTTCAGGATGCCGTCGAGCACGCCGTCCAGCCGGGCGACGCGACCGCGAATATCCGAGGTGTCCAGCTGGAACGGCAGAACCGAGTCGTCCCAGGCCAGTTTGGAGCCAATGTTCATAGGGGTGTCCTTTGCGTTGCCCCCCACATAATGCGGGCGGCCATTTCCGACAAGGCGCGCCCCGGGAAGGAGCGGCAGACGATGCGCAGGTTCGGCGAGGCGGTCCGGGCGGACATCACCTACACCCCCCGGCCCGGGGTCTACGCGATGCTGCCGCTGAACGGCGCGCTCCTCCTGACCCACCAGATCGAGCCCGAGCCGGAATTCCAGCTGCCCGGCGGTGGCGTCGATCCCGGCGAATCGCCCCTGCGGGCCCTGCACCGCGAGGTCTACGAGGAAACCGGCTGGACCATCGCCGCCCCGCGCCGGATCGGCGCCTTCCGCCGCTTCGTCTACATGCCGGAATACGACCTCTGGGCCGAGAAGATCTGCACGATCTACATGGCCCGCCCGGTCCGCCGCCTCGGCCCGCCGACCGAACCGGGGCACACCGCGCTGTGGATGCCGGCGGACATGGCGGCCGAGCTGCTGGCCAACGAAGGCGAACGCACCCTGCTGGCGCAGGTGGTCAGGGGCTAGGACCGGCCTCGTAAAGGATCGCGGAGACGTCGTCAGGGAAATCGCGCGCCGGGGCCGCATGGCGCAGCCGCTCAAGCAGCGCGTCCATCAGCGCGGGGCCCGACCGGTCGCCCATCTCGGCCAGCGCGTGGTGCAGCCCGGCCTCTCCGAACATGCCGCCGCGCCGGTCGGGGCATTCGATGACGCCGTCGGACACGACCAGCAGCCGGTCGCCCGGCCGCAGGTGCAGGCGCAGTTCCTCGTAGCGCGCGCCGGGGATCAGGCCGATCGGCAGCCCGCCCTGCCCGACCGGCGCGATCGTCCCGTCCACGCGCCGGACCAGCGGATGGGGGTGACCGGCCTGCACGGCCCGGATCCGCCCCGTCCCGGTCTCGCAGATGGCGAGGAAGAGGGTAAAGAAATGCTCGACCGCAAGCTCTTCGCGCATCAGGCGGTTCAGCCGCTCGGCCGTGTCGACGGGTGGCCGCGCCCGGACCCGGCCCCGCGCGTCCCGCCGTAGCGCGATGTTGCGTTCGGGCATGGACGAGGACAGGAGCCCCGCCAGCCGCGCCGTCATCAGGGCCGAGCTGATCCCGTGCCCCGACACGTCGAGCGCGAAGAGCCCCACGTGCCCCGGCCCCGCCGGGAAGAACCCCACCAGGTCGCCGCCGACCCGGCCCGCCGGAACCAGCGCAAGCGACACCCGCGCGGTGCCGAAGTCGCGGAACCGTTCGGGAACGAGGGATTGCTGAAGCTTCCGCGCCTCGACCAGGTCGCTGTCGATGGACTCGTACACCGCCTGCAGCGCGGCCAGCGTCGTCTGCAG